>LULM01000125.1_pt1 | contig 18010 bp, 22 predicted proteins | sample 728151 | NCBI WGS metagenome assembly LULM01 (sample SAMN03860289, study PRJNA289734) | marine metagenome | biome: seawater column; feature: ocean; material: water; isolation source: Red Sea water column Station 149 - depth 200m | place: Saudi Arabia: Red Sea | collected 2011-10-15 | depth 200 m
GGTCGTCGCCGCCGTCGAGCACCTGACCGAGGTCCGCGGGGCCGAGCTGGCCGCCGCGGCCGCTGCCGTCCCGACGCCACGCAGCACCCGCGCGGTCCTCGACCTGCTCGGCGACCACTTCACCTCGCCCGTCTTCACCGCCGCCCTCGAGCTGTGGGTGGCCGCGCGCACCGACGCCGACCTGATGGCCGCTGTCGGCCCGCTGGAGCAGAAGGTCGGCCGGGAGGTGCACCGGCTCACCGTCGAGCTGCTCGGCGTCGACGAGACCGCCCCTGGTGCCCGCGAGCTGGTGCAGGCCACGCTCGACCTGGTGCGCGGCCTCGGCCTCGCCAACACCATCACCGACGACCGGCGCCGGCGCGAGGCGATCCTCGACCGCTGGGCCCTGACCCTCGACGCCACGCTGACCGGGAGGACCCCCTGATGACCAGCAGCTCGCTGCTCGACGACCTGCTCGCCGACCTCACCGCGGAGGGCGACGCCCTGCGCGCGGTGGTGACCGGGCTGGAGCCCGACGACTGGCGCACCAGCACCCCCGCGCCCGGGTGGACCGTCGCCCACCAGGTCGCCCACCTCGCGTGGACCGACGAGCAGGCCGTGCTCGCTGCCCGCACCACCGACGCCGAGCGCTGGCCCGAGGGCAAGGCCGACTGGGACGCCGTCGTGACCGCCGCGCTGGCCGACGTCGACGGCTTCGTCGACGCCGGAGCCGAGGAGCTGGCGGCCCTGCCGATCGACGAGCTGCTGGCCCGCTGGGACGCCGGCCGTGCCGCGCTGCTCGTGGCGGCGCTGACGCAGGCGCCCGAGCGGCTCGCGTCGGCCACGGAGGACCTCCTGCACCAGCAGTACCGCGCCGGCGCGATGCCGGACTCCTACCGCCTGGTCCGCAGCCTGCGCGTCGACGGCGTGCCGGCGGTCATCTCCGGTGCCGGGCCCACGGTGCTCGCCTTCGCCCGGGGTGTCACGGACGCCGTCCCCGACGGCTGGAGGGTGCTCGAGGTCGACGTCGCCGACCGCGGTGCCCACGTCGTCCCGACGTCCTGAACGACGGCCCCTGACCGCGCTCGTCGGGGGCGGATCGAGCGCTCGAGCGCACTGCTAGAGTGACGGACGTCGGTGTGGATCCCGTTCCCCGACACGTGTACGTCCGCCCGCCGTCGGCGGGTGGCCACGGTGCCCCGGTCTTCGCCGGAGGGCCTGTGGCGCCCCCTCCCACCCAGGAAGCATCCTCGTGACCGACACCCCCACTGACCAGTCTGCGTCCCCGTCGGCGGAGCCGGCCTCCGCCGCCCCCGCCAAGCCCGCCCGTCGCTCGGGCGGCGCGCTCGGGGGCAAGGTCCTCGCCGAGCTGCGCGAGATCGCGTCCGGCCTCGGCATCAGCGACGCCGGCAAGCTGCGCAAGGGCGAGCTGATCGACGCCATCAAGGCCGCCCGTGGCGAGAGCGCCCCGAGCGCCGTCCAGGCCGCCCCCGCCGAGCAGGCACCCCAGCAGGTCGAGCCGACCGCGCCGGAGAAGGCCCCGGGCGCGAAGCCCCAGGTCGAGAAGGACGAGAAGCCCCAGGGCGCACCTGCTGCCGAGGAGCAGGCGCGCGAGACCCCGCGCGGCCAGGGCCCGAAGAACGGCAACCAGCGCACCAAGAACGACGGGCAGCGCGACGGCCAGAAGAACGCTGAGCAGCAGAAGAACACCGAGAACCAGAAGAACGGCGACGGTCAGAAGAACGACGACCAGCGCCGCGGCGACCAGCAGCGCAAGGGCGACCAGCAGGGCGGCCAGGACGCCCCGCAGAAGAACGGCCAGCGCGGCGTCGACCCGCAGGCGGCCGACGACGACGAGGCCGGCGGACGTCGTCGCAACCGTCGTGGTCGCAACCGCGGCGGCCGCGGTGCCGACGGCGAGCCCACCTACACCGAGGACGACGTGCTGGTCCCCGCGGCGGGCATCCTCGACATCCTCGACAACTACGCCTTCGTGCGCACCACCGGCTACCTGCCGAGCGAGAACGACGTGTACGTCTCGCTGTCCATGGTCCGCAAGTGGGGTCTGCGCAAGGGCGACGCGGTCACCGGCCAGGTGCGCCAGCCGCGCGAAGGCGAGCGCAAGGAGAAGTTCAACCCGATGGTGCGGGTCGACACCGTCAACGGGACGCCGCTGGAGGAGGCGCGCGGCCGCATCGAGTTCTCCTCCATGACGCCCGTGCACCCCGAGGAGCGTCTGGTCCTCGAGACCGACCCGACGGTCGTGACCACCCGCCTCATCGACCTGTTCGCGCCCGTGGGCAAGGGACAGCGTCAGCTGGTCGTCTCGGAGCAGCGTGGTGGACGCTCGGCCCTCGTGCGCACCGTCGCCGACGCGCTGACGGCCAACAACCCCGAGTGCCACCTCATGGTCGTCCTGATCGACGAGCGCCCCGAGGAGGTCACGGAGCTGCAGCGCTCGGTCAAGGGCGAGGTCATCGCCTCGACCTTCGACCGTCCGGCCGCCGACCACACGACGGTGGCCGAGCTCGCCATCGAGCGTGCGAAGCGTCTGGTCGAGCTGGGTCACGACGTCGTCGTCCTGCTCGACTCCCTCACGCGGCTCGGCCGGGCCTACCACCAGGCGTCCACGGCCTCGAGCCGGATGGCCGGCGCGGTCGACGCGGCCGCCCTGCACCCGGTCAAGACGTTCTTCGGCGCGGCGCGCAACGCCGAGGACGGCGGCTCGCTGACGATCCTCGCGACGGCGCTGGCGGGCACGTCGTCCGTGGTCGACGAGGCCGTGCTGGAGGAGATCGACGGCGCCGCCAACAGCGTGCTGCGCCTGCAGGTCGACGAGAACCAGCAGGTCTTCCCGGCCGTCGACATCGCCGGCTCGCGCACCAACCACGAGGAGCTGCTGCTCGACGAGCAGGAGCTCGACATCCTCGTCGCCACGCGCCGGGCCCTGGTCGGGCGCAGCCCGCAGCAGGTCCTCGACACGGTCGTCGGGCGGTTGGAGAAGACCGGCAGCAACGCCGAGCTGCTCCTCGCGCTCCAGCGCAGCCCCCTGGCCTGAGCACGCCCCGACGGGCCCGCCGACCACGGTCGGCGGGCCCGTCGTGCGTGCCACGGACGGCCGGCGCGGCCCGCGCGCTGGTCTGCGACGGGTGGACCGCGTCCCTAGGATGGCGACGTGACCACTGCCTACGACTTCACCGCCACGACCATCGACGGCGCTCCGCGGGACCTCTCCGACTACCGGGGGAAGGTCCTGCTCGTCGTGAACACCGCCACGCAGTGCGGCTTCACCCCGCAGCTGACGGGCCTGGAGGAGCTGTACAGCCGGTACGCCGACCGCGGCCTCGTGGTCCTCGGCTTCCCGTGCGACCAGTTCGGCCACCAGAACCCCGACTCCGACGAGGACACGGCCGCCTTCTGCCAGAAGAACTACGGCGTGAGCTTCCCGATGTTCTCCCAGGTCGACGTCAACGGCGACGACGCGCACCCGCTGTACCGTTGGCTCCGCTCGGAGAAGGGCGGGGTGCTCGGCAGCAAGATCAAGTGGAACTTCACCAAGTTCCTGGTCGACTCCGAGGGCAACGTCGTGAAGCGCTACGGCTCGACGACGAAGCCCGAGAAGATCGCCGACGACGTCGAGGCGCTGCTGCCGGCCTGACCTCGTAGCGCGGCTGCTGCCTGGGGAACAACCGAGGGGCGGTGGCGGTTGTACGAGGTGCCCCTGGCACAATCGATCCCCGGTCCTGGTTCACGGTCCGCACCCGCGGCCCGACCCAGCACCACGAGAGGACACCATGAAGCGCGACATCCACCCCGAGTACGTCGAGACCCAGGTCACCTGCACCTGTGGCAACTCGTTCACCACCCGCAGCACCGCCACGGAGGGCACCCTCCGCGCCGACGTGTGCTCGGCCTGCCACCCGTTCTACACGGGCAAGCAGAAGATCCTCGACACCGGCGGCCGCGTGGCCCGGTTCGAGAAGCGCTACGGCAAGAAGTAGCTCCTCTCCGACGCCGACCCGATCCCTCGCGGACGGGTCGGCGTCGTCGTACGTCCGGGCGCGGTGCGCCGGCGAGACCGTGGGCGCGAGGTAGCAGAGAGGACCAGCATGTTCGAGGCCGTCGAGGCGCTGCTGTCCGAGCACGCCGAGCTCGAGCGACAGATGTCGGACCCTGCGACGCACGCCGACCCGGCGCGGGCCAAGAAGGTCGGGCGCCGCTACGCCGAGCTCGGTGCGGTCGTGCGTACCTACCGCGCCTGGCAGCAGTCCGGTGACGACCTCGAGGCCGCCCGTGAGCTCGAGCTGGTCGAGGACGCGGCCGAGCTGGCCGCCCAGCGCGCGGAGCTGGAGGAGCGGCTGCAGCGGCTGCTCGTGCCGCGCGACCCCGCCGACGACAAGGACGTCATCCTCGAGGTGAAGGGCGGCGAGGGCGGCGAGGAGTCGGCGCTGTTCGCCGGCGACCTGCTGCGCATGTACACGCGCTTCGCCGAGACGAAGGGCTGGCGGGTCGAGATCATCGACGCCACCGAGTCGGCGCTCGGGGGCTTCAAGTCGGTCACGGCCTCGGTGGCGGCGAAGGGCACCCCCGAGCCCGGGCAGGCGCCCTACGCGCTGCTGAAGTTCGAGGGCGGCGTCCACCGCGTGCAGCGTGTCCCCGTCACCGAGTCCCAGGGCCGCATCCACACGTCGGCCGCCGGGGTCCTCGTGCTGCCCGAGGCCGAGGACGTCGACGTCCAGGTCAACGACGCCGACCTGCGCATCGACGTGTTCCGCTCGTCCGGGCCCGGAGGCCAGAGCGTCAACACCACCGACTCGGCCGTGCGCATCACCCATCTCCCGACCGGTCTCGTGGTGAGCTGCCAGAACGAGAAGAGCCAGCTCCAGAACAAGGAGCAGGCGCTGCGCATCCTGCGCTCGCGCCTGCTCGAGGCGGCACAGGCCGCGGCCGACGCCGAGGCGTCCGACGCGCGACGCTCGCAGATCCGCACGGTCGACCGCTCCGAGCGGGTGCGCACCTACAACTTCCCCGAGAACCGCGTCTCCGACCACCGCACCGGGTTCAAGGCCTACAACCTCGACGCCGTCATGGACGGCGCGCTCGACGACGTCATCGGCTCGCTCGTCGACGCCGACCTCGCCGAGCGGCTCGAGACCGCCGACGGGTCCCGCGCATGAGCCGCGTCCGCAGCCAGGCCGAGCGTCTGCTCGAGGAGGCCACGACCACGCTGACGGAGGCCGGCGTCGCCTCGCCGCGGGTCGACGCGGAGCTGCTCCTCGCCCACGTCACCGGGACCCCGCGCGGCATGCTGCTCGGCGCACGCCTCCAGGGTCCGCAGCTGCAGGTCTACCGCGACATGGTCGCGGCGCGCGCCCGGCGCGTTCCGCTGCAGCACCTCACCGGCTCTGCCGGCTTCCGCTACGTCGACCTCGAGGTCGGTCCCGGCGTGTTCGTCCCGCGTCCGGAGACCGAGCTGCTGGCGGGCTGGGCGGTCGAGCAGGCGTCGGCCGTGCTGTCCTCGAGTCGCTCGGCACCGCCCGTGGTCGTCGACCTCTGCACCGGGTCCGGCGCAATAGCGCTGTCCGTCGTGCACGAGGTGCCGCGGGCCCAGGTGCACGCCGTCGAGCTCGACGAGCAGGCGTTCGCGTGGGCGGAGCGCAACCTCGGCGACACGGGCGCCGACCTGCGGCTCGGCGACGCGTTCGAGGCCTTCGCCGACCTCGACGGCACCGTCGACGTCGTGGTGTGCAACCCGCCGTACATCCCGCTCGACGCGTGGGAGAGCGTGGCGCCCGAGGCCCGCGACCACGACCCGTCCCTGGCGCTCTGGTCGGGCGACGACGGGCTCGACGCCATGCGCCGCCTGGAGCGCACGGCGTGGCGCCTGCTGCGACCGGGCGGTGTCGTCGGGGCCGAGCACGCCGATGCGCAGGGGGAGTCGGCCCCCGCCGTGTTCGCCGGCCGGTGGGCCGACGTGCGCGACCACGCGGACCTCGCGGACCGGCCGCGGTACGTCACCGCGCGCCGTCCGTGAGCGGCTCGCCGCGCACGAGTCGGGACCTCCGGCGCGGCGCGGAGCGGGATCGATAGGGTCGCGACATGGTCGCCGAGCTCCTGATCCACGGGGCCGCCTTCGCCTTCGGGGTGGGATCGGCGATCCTCCCGGTGTTCCTCAACGCCGAGGTCTACGTCGTCGCCATGGGCGCGACGATGCAGGACTGGATGCTGTTCTGGGGCGTCATGGCGCTGAGCGTCGGCACGGTCGCGGGCAAGGCGCTCGTGTTCGTGCTGATCCGCGGCGGGTCGCAGCGCTTCCGTCGCGAGGCGCGCCGCTCCGAGCCCCGCTACCGGTTCACGGCCTGGCTGCGGCGGGTCGGCGACCTGCTCCTGACCTGGCTCGACCGCCCGGTGCTCGGCGCGGCCACCGTGCTCCTCTCGTCCCTCCTGGCGGTGCCACCGCTCGCGGTGGTGACGATCCTGGCGCCGCTGTCGCGGCAGCGTCTCTGGGTGTTCCTCACGATGGTCTTCCTCGGTCGGACGGCGCAGTTCCTGGCGCTCGCGTTCCTCGTGCACGGGCTCGACCTGCTGGACGCCGTGCACGACCTGTGGTGACCGCTGGGCCCACCCGCGCCCGCTAGGGTGGCCCGGTGAGGTACGACTGCGCCGACGAGGAGATGCGCCGCACCGGCGTCGACGCCGCCCAGGCGGCACTGGAGGCCGGCGAGCTCGCCGTGCTGCCCACCGACACCGTCTACGGCCTGGCCGCCGACGCGTTCTCGCCCGAGGCCGTCCAGCGCCTGCTGGACGCCAAGGGGCGCACGCGCCAGAAGCCGCCACCGGTCCTGGTCGGGGCGCCGACGACGCTCGAGGCCCTGGTCACCGAGGTGCCGGGATGGCTGCGCTCGATGACCACCGAGCTGTGGCCCGGACCCCTCACGGTGGTGTGCCGGCAGCAGCCGTCGCTCACGTGGGACCTGGGGGAGACCCACCACACCGTCGCGGTGCGCATGCCCGACCACCCCGTCGCGCTCGGTCTGCTCAAGCAGACCGGGCCGCTCGCCGTGAGCAGCGCGAACCTGACCGGTGAGCCGGCCGCCACCACGATCGAGGACGCCGAGCGGATGCTGGGCACGTCCGTCAGCGTCTACCTCGACGCCGGTCAGAGCCCCGGGGGCACCGCGTCCACCATCCTCGACGTCACGGGCGCGACGCCCCGCATCCTGCGCGAGGGTCCGATCGGGCTCGACGTGCTCCACCGGTTCAACAACACGGTGGAGCCGCTCGGTGCGTGAGTACCTCGTCGTCTTCGGCGTCGCCCTGGGGGTGACCTACCTCCTCGCCTCGATCGCCAGGACGCTCGCGATGCGCTTCGGAGCCGTCGCCAAGGTGCGTGACCGCGACGTGCACGCGATCCCCACCCCGTACTTCGGGGGCCCCGCCATGCTCGGCGGGCTCGTCTCGGCCTACCTGGTGGCGACCCACCTGCCGTTCCTGTCCCGCAACGAGGACGCCGTCTTCGGCGACGCCCGCGCCGTCATCGTGGGCGGTGCCGTCATCTGCCTCGTCGGCGTGATCGACGACCTCTTCGAGCTCGACGCGCTCAGCAAGTTCGCCGGCCAGGTCATGGCCGGCGTCGTCGTCGTCGCGATGGGCCTGCAGTTCCTCTACCTGCCGCTGTACAACAACTACCTCGGACTCGACAACGCGCAGTCGATCATCTTCACGGTGCTGCTGATCGTCACCACCGCGAACGCCGTCAACTTCGTCGACGGCCTCGACGGGCTGGCCGCCGGCATGGTCGCGATCGGCGCGGTGGCCTTCTTCTCCTACGCCTTCTCCCTCGCGGTCGTGAACGGCGAGGCACGCGCCATCGGCGCCGCGCTGCTCACGGCCGCCCTGGCGGGCGCCTGCCTCGGCATCCTGCCGCACAACTTCTTCCCGGCCCGCATGTTCATCGGCGACTCCGGGTCGATGCTGATCGGCTTCGTGCTCGCGTGCTCCTCGATCAGCCTCACGGGACAGTTCCCGGCCACCAGCCTGTCCGAGGGCGTCGGTGGCGGGGCGGCGAGCTTCCTGCCCGCCCTGCTGCCGCTCTTCCTGCCGTTCGCGATCCTCATCGTGCCGTTCGTCGACCTGGGTCTCGCGGTCGTGCGCCGCACCCGGGCGGGACGGTCGCCGTTCAGCCCCGACAAGATGCACATCCACCACCGGCTGCTCGAGATCGGGCACTCGCACCGTCGTGCCGTGCTGCTCATGTACGCCGCCGCCGGCCTGGTGGCCTTCGGCAGCGTCGTGGTGAGCCTGTTCAGCGGCTGGCAGTCGATCGTCGGGTTCGGCGTGCTGAGCGTGCTCACGGCCGCGGCCGTCTTCGTGCTCCCACGGCTCGAGCAGCGCGTCTGGGACGGCTCGTGAGGTCCGCAGACCGGTCGGCCCTCGGCTCGCAGGCCCTGGCGTACGGGACCGTCGTGGCTCTTGCCGCCGTCGCGGGTCTCGCCGTGCGGGGGACCGCCGGGCTGCTGGGCGCCCTGCTCGCGGGTGTCGTCGTCGCGGTGTTCCTCGGCTCGACGCCCGTCGTCCTGAACCCGGTGGCGCGCTCGAGCCCGGTGCTCTCGCTCCCTGCGGCCGTGCTCTTCTTCCTCGTCAAGGCGTTCGCCGCCATGGCCGTGCTGTTCCTGCTCTTCGACGTCGGGGGAGTGGCCGAGCACGTCGACCGGCGCACCTTCGGGCTCGCCGCAGTGGTGTGCAGCCTGGTCTGGACCGCCTTGGCGCTGTGGTCGTTCCGGCGCCGCCGGGTCCTCACCTATGACCTGGGCGACACCCCGTCGTGACCCCCTGGTAGCCTCACTCATGCGCCGGACCGGATCCGCCCAGCGACCGGGCCCGACGTGAACGATGACGCTGGCCGTACTGCCGGATCGCCGACCTTCGTCGGAATCGACCGCGCCATGAGACAAAGGTGACCGAGTGACCCTCGCCTCGACCGCCCTGGTGGCTGCCGCTGACGGCCCGCCGCAGCCCGGCCCCGGGAGCTTCCTGCTCCCGCCGACGTTCACGATCGGCGGGTGGGAGGTCAACAAGCCCGAGCTGTTCCTCGTGCTGTCGCTGGTGATCGTCTTCGCCTTCGCCTACGCCACGAGCCGCAAGGCCCAGGTCGTGCCCGGGCGCCTGCAGTTCGCCGGAGAGCTCGTGTACGGGTTCATCCGCAACTCCATCGCGCGCGACAACATCGGCAGCGCCGACTACATGAAGTACGTGCCGTACCTCTTCACGGTCTTCCTCTTCGTGCTGGTCAACAACTTCTACGGCGTCATCCCGGTGATCCAGTTCCCGTCGATGTCGAAGTTCGGCTTCCCCGTCGCGCTGGCCCTGGTCACGTGGCTGATCTACAACGTCGCCGGCATCGGTCGCCACGGCTTCTTCGGCTACCTCAAGCACCAGACGGTCCCGGCCGGCGCCAAGGGCCCGATCCTGATCGCCCTGGTGCCGCTGGAGTTCCTCTCCAACATCATCGTGCGCCCCTTCACGCTGGCGCTGCGTCTCTTCGCGACCATGTTCGCCGGTCACCTGCTGATCCTGCTGTTCTCCCTGGGCGCCGCGTACCTGGTCACGGGCTACGCCAACGCCGCCATCGGCATCCCGGCCGGCGTGCTCTCCTTCGTGCTCGGCATCGGGGTCAGCTTCCTCGACATGCTGATCATGTTCCTGCAGGCCTACGTCTTCACGCTGCTGACCGCGATGTACATCGGCAGCGCGATCGCCGACGAGCACTGAGCTCGGCCGGCTCCATCCGACCACTTCTCGACCCGCACCAGACGCGTCCGCGTCGTCACGAAAGGAAAGAACCGTCATGAATGGTTCCATCGCCACCGTCGGCCTCGGCCTCGCTGCCATCGGCCCGGCCATCGCCGTCGGTCTGATCTTCGCCGCCTACGTCACGGGCGTCGCCCGTCAGCCCGAGGCGCAGGGCCGTCTCCAGGGCATCGCGATCTTCGGCTTCGTCCTCGCGGAGCAGTTCTTCATCATCGCGCTGGCCCTCGCCTTCGTCTTCGGCTACAACTGATCCTCTGCTAAGGGAGATTCACCATGAGCGCGATCCTGGTCGCAGCAGCTGAGGGGGAGGAGCACAACCCCCTGATCCCGGAGCTGCCGGAGATCGTCCTGGGCCTGGTGGTCCTGGGGATCCTCTTCCTCCTGATCCGCAAGTTCGTCGTGCCCAACTTCGAGAAGGCCTTCGCCGAGCGCACGGCCGCGATCGAGGGCGGGATCGAGGAGGCCAAGTCGGCGCAGCAGGAGGCCCAGGCCGCGCTCGAGCAGTACACGGCGCAGCTCGCCGACGCCCGTCACGAGGCCGCTCGCATCCGCGAGGAGGCCAAGGAGCAGGGCGCGCAGATCATTGCCGAGCTCCGGGCCCAGGCCCAGGAGGAGGCTGCCCGCATCACCGCGACCGCGCACGCGCAGGTCGAGGCGGAGCGCTCGCAGGCCCTCGCCCAGCTCAAGTCCGAGGTGGGCTCGCTCGCCACGGACCTCGCCGGGCGCATCGTCGGTGAGTCGCTCGAGGACGAGTCGCGTCAGCGTCGCACCGTCGAGCGCTTCATCACGGAGCTGGAGGGGTCGGCCAACTGATGCGAGGCATCTCCGCGCGGTCCCTCGAGGGGGTCCTGTCCGCCGTCGAGTCGGCCCAGGACTCGGCGGACCTCGGCACGCAGCTGTTCGGCGTCGTGTCCCTGCTGGACGCCAACCCGGCGCTGCGCCGGGTGCTCACCGACCCGTCGACCGAGTCCGACGCCAAGGCGGGTCTCGCGTCCCGTGTGCTCGGCTCGCAGGTCGGTCCGGGCACGGTCGACGTCGTCCGCGCCGCCGCCGCCGCGCGGTGGAACGCCGGTCGTGACCTCGCCGACGCCCTCGAGACCGCCGGCGCCAGCGCCGTGGTCGCGCGGGCCGACGCCGCCGGGTCGCTGGAGCAGCTCGAGACCGAGCTGTTCGAGATCGGACGCGCCGTCGCGGCCGACGTCGAGCTCCGTGGTGTCGTGGCCGACCGGTCCTACCCGGCCCAGGCGAAGGCGACGCTGCTCGCGACGCTGTTCGGCTCCAAGGTCTCCACCGAGGCCCTCGAGCTGGCGCAGCAGGCCGTCGTGGCACGCACCGGCTCGTTCGAGAAGGTGCTCACCGCCTTCGGCGACGTGGCCGCGCAGCGTCGTGACCGCGCCGTCGCCGTCGTGCGGGTCGCCTACGACCTCTCCGACGACGAGCGCACCCGGCTCGCCTCGGCCCTGGCCGCCAAGTACGGCCGCGACGTGCACCTCAACGTCGTCGTCGACCCGAGCGTCGTCGGAGGCATCGCCGTCTCCCTCGGCGGCGAGGTCGTCGACGGCACCATGTCCAGCCGGCTCGAGGCCGCCCGTCGGCGGCTCGCGGGCTGACCCACCCCATTTCTTCCGGCTCCACCCAGCCACCAGACCCACAGAAGGCAGGCAGAAACATGACGGAACTCTCCATCCGTCCCGAGGAGATCCGCGACGCGCTGCAGCAGTTCGTCTCCGAGTACTCCCCGAGCGCCAGCAAGACCGAAGAGGTCGGCATCGTCGCCGAGGCGGCGGACGGCATCGCGCGCGTCGAGGGTCTGCCCTCGGCCATGGCCAACGAGCTGCTCGAGTTCGAGGACGGCACGCTCGGCCTCGCGCTGAACCTCGACGTCCGCGAGATCGGTGTCGTCATCCTGGGTGACTTCGCCGGCATCGAGGAGGGCCAGAAGGTCAAGCGCACCGGCGAGGTGCTGTCCGTGCCCGTGGGCGACGGCTACCTCGGCCGCGTCGTGGACCCGCTGGGCGAGCCCATCGACGGTCTCGGCGAGATCGCCACCGACGGTCGTCGCGCCCTGGAGCTCCAGGCGCCCACCGTCGTGCAGCGCAAGTCGGTGCACGAGCCGCTCATGACCGGCATCAAGGCGATCGACTCGCTGACGCCGATCGGCCGTGGCCAGCGCCAGCTGATCATCGGCGACCGCCAGACCGGCAAGACCGCCATCGCGATCGACACGATCATCAACCAGAAGGAGTTCTGGGAGAGCGGCGACCCGACCAAGCAGGTCCGCTGCATCTACGTCGGCATCGGCCAGAAGGGCTCGACGATCGCCAGCGTGCGTGGCGCCCTCGAGGACGCCGGCGCGCTGGAGTACACGACCATCGTGGCCGCTCCGGCCTCCGACTCCGCAGGCTTCAAGTACCTCGCCCCGTACACCGGCTCGGCCATCGGCCAGCACTGGATGTACCAGGGCAAGCACGTCCTGATCATCTTCGACGACCTGTCGAAGCAGGCCGAGGCCTACCGCGCCGTCTCGCTGCTGCTGCGTCGTCCGCCGGGCCGCGAGGCCTACCCCGGCGACGTCTTCTACCTCCACAGCCGGCTGCTCGAGCGTTGCGCCAAGCTCAACGACGAGCTCGGCGCGGGCTCGATGACGGGTCTGCCCGTCATCGAGACGAAGGCCAACGACGTGTCGGCCTACATCCCGACGAACGTCATCTCGATCACCGACGGCCAGATCTTCCTGCAGTCCGACCTCTTCAACGCCAACCAGCGTCCCGCGGTCGACGTCGGCATCTCGGTGTCGCGCGTCGGTGGTGCGGCGATGACGAAGGCCATGAAGGCGGTCACCGGCTCGCTCAAGGTCGACCTCGCGCAGTTCCGCGCCATGGAGGCCTTCGCCATGTTCGCCTCCGACCTCGACGCCGCGTCGAAGGCGCAGCTCGCCCGTGGTCAGCGCCTGATGGAGCTGTTCAAGCAGGGCCAGTACGCGCCGTTCCCGATGGAGCAGCAGGTCGTCTCGCTGTGGGCCGGTACCCAGGGCAAGCTCGACCCGGTGCCCGTGGAGGACATCAGCCGCTTCGAGGAGGAGTTCCTCGACTACGTCAAGCGCTCCCACGAGGGCATCTTCTCGGCGATCCGCGAGACCGGGAAGTTCGACGACGACACCGCGTCGTCGCTCGAGTCGGCCTACGAGGCGTTCGTCGAGCAGTTCGAGACCAGCGAGGGCGAGCGCATCTCGGTCGGTCGCGAGGAGTTCGAGGCTCTTGACGACGAGGACGTCGAGCAGGAGCAGATCGTCAAGCAGAAGCGGAGCTGACCCACTATGGCAGCGTCGGTACGAGAGCTACGCGCGAAGATCAGGTCGACCCAGGCGACCAAGAAGATCACGCGCGCCATGGAGCTCATCGCCGCCTCGCGCATCATCAAGGCGCAGCAGCACGCGGCGGCGGCAGCCCCGTACGCGCGTGAGCTGACCCGGGCGGTGTCCGCGGTGGCCACGTTCTCCAACGTCGACCACCCGCTCACCACCGAGAAGGAGAACCCGACGCGCGCCGCGGTGCTCGTGATCACGAGCGACCGCGGGCTCGCGGGGTCGTACTCCTCCAGCGTCCTCAAGGAGGCGGAGCGACTCACCGAGAAGCTGCGCTCCGAGGGCAAGGAGGTCGACTTCTACCTCTCCGGACGCAAGGCGGTCACGTACTTCACGTTCCGTCAGCGCGAGTTCGTCCAGTCCTGGACGGGCTACTCCGACAAGCCCGAGTTCGCCAACGCCCGCGAGATCGGCGACGCGCTGACCTCGCTGTTCGCCGAGGACGAGACCTCCGAGGAGGCGATCGACCCCGCGCGCGCCGTGGACGAGCTGCACATCGTGTTCACGCGCTTCAAGTCGATGCTCACGCAGGAGCCGGACGTCATCCGCCTGCTCCCGCTCGAGGTCGTCGAGGGCACGGAGACGCCGGACGAGTCCGAGCTGCTCCCGCTGTACGAGTTCGAGCCGTCGGCGCACGAGGTGCTCGACGCGCTGCTGCCGAAGTACGTGAACAGCCGCATCTACTACTGCCAGCTGCAGGCAGCGGCCTCTGAGCTCGCTGCCCGCCAGAAGGCCATGAAGTCCGCGACCGACAACGCGCAGGACCTCATCGAGAAGTACACCCGCATCGCCAACCAGGCCCGCCAGGCCGGCATTACCCAGGAGATCAGCGAGATCGTGGGCGGCGCGAACGCGCTCGCCGACGCCACGGCTGGTCAGGAGTGAGAGAGCTATGACTGCCACTGCCGAAGAGAAGACCACCACCACCGGTCGCGTCGCGCGGGTCATCGGACCGGTGCTCGACATCGAGTTCCCCTCGGACGCGATGCCGGAGATCTACAACGCGCTCACGGTCGACACCCAGATCGAGGGTCGCGAGGAGACGCTGACCCTCGAGGTCGCGCAGCACATCGGTGACGGCCTCGTCCGCGCCATCTCGCTGCGTCCGACCGACGGCATCGTCCGCGGCAGCGTCGTCACCGACACCGGTGCGCCGATCTCGGTGCCCGTCGGCGACCAGACGCTGGGCAAGGTGTTCAACACCACCGGACAGGTCATGAACCTCGAGGAGGGTCAGACCTTCGACGTCAACGAGCGCTGGGGCATCCACCGCAAGGCGCCCGCGTTCGACCAGCTCGAGTCCAAGACGCAGATGTTCCAGACCGGCATCAAGGTCATCGACCTGCTGACGCCCTACGTGCTCGGCGGCAAGATCGGCCTGTTCGGCGGTGCCGGCGTCGGCAAGACGGTGCTCATCCAGGAGATGATCGCCCGTGTCGCCAAGGACCACGACGGTGTGTCGGTGTTCGCCGGTGTCGGCGAGCGCACCCGTGAGGGCAACGACCTCATCGCCGAGATGGAGGAGGCGGGCGTCCTCGACAAGGTGGCGCTGGTCTTCGGCCAGATGGACGAGCCGCCGGGAGCGCGTCTGCGCGTGGCGTTGTCCGCGCTGACGATGGCGGAGTACTTCCGCGACGTGCAGAAGCAGGACGTGCTGCTCTTCATCGACAACATCTTCCGGTTCACGCAGGCCGGCTCGGAGGTCTCGACGCTGCTCGGCCGCATGCCGTCCGCGGTGGGCTACCAGCCGACCCTCGCCGACGAGATGGGCGTGCTCCAGGAGCGGATCACCTCGACGCGTGGCCACTCGATCACCTCGCTGCAGGCGATCTACGTGCCCGCCGACGACTACACCGACCCGGCGCCGGCCACCACGTTCGCGCACCTGGACGCCACGACCGAGCTCTCCCGCGAGATCGCGTCGCTCGGCATCTACCCGGCCGTGGACCCGCTGACGTCGACGTCGCGCATCCTCGACCCGCGCTACATCGCCGACGACCACTACCAGACGGCGAACCGCGTCAAGGGCATCCTGCAGCGCAACAAGGAGCTCCAGGACATCATCGCGATCCTCGGTGTCGACGAGCTCAGCGAGGAGGACAAGACGATCGTCTCGCGCGCTCGTCGCATCCAGCGCTTCCTCAGCCAGAACACGTACGTGGCCAAGCAGTTCACCGGCATCGAGGGCTCGACGGTCCCGCTCGACGAGACCATCGACGCCTTCACGAAGATCTGCGACGGCGAGTACGACCACGTGGCCGAGCAGGCCTTCTTCATGTGCGGCGGTCTGGACGACGTCGACGCGAAGTGGGCCGAGATCCAGAAGAACTCCTGATGGCCGACACGTCGCTCCAGGTCGAGCTGGTCGCAGCCGACCGCGTCGTGTGGTCGGGCCAGGCCGACGAGGTCGTCGCGCGCACCGTCGAGGGTGACCTCGGCGTCCTCGTCGGGCACGCCCCGCTGCTGTCGGTCCTCGTGCCCGGCGTGGTGAAGATCAAGGCGGGCACGGAGACCGTGGTCGCTGTCGTCGAGGACGGCTTCCTGTCCGTCGCCGACGACCGCGTCTCCATCCTCAGCGAGGACACGTCGCTGGTCTCCGAGCTCGACCGCGAGCAGGTGCAGGCCGAGCTCGAGCAGGCGCGCTCGGCGGACGACACGGACGCGGTGCTGCGCGCCGAGGCCAAGCTGCGGGGCATCGAGCTCGCCTAGCACCGGACGACTGCCGGAGGAGGGAGGGGCCGGGTGCCCCTGTGGTTGTGGGCCGTGGACCTCGTCCTGGCCGCGATCGCCCTCAGCGTGCTCCTGCTGGCGGTGCTGGTGCTGCGGCGCCGGTACCTGGCGCGCCGGCTCGGTGCGTTCGACCTGAGCATCAACAAGCGCGACGCGGCGTCGGCCCAGGGCTGGACCCTGGGCCTCGCCGTGTACCGGGGCAGCACGCTGGAGTGGTACCGCACGTTCTCGCTGCGGATGCGCCCCGCCTACCGCTTCACGCGCGACGCGATGCTGGTCGACGGCCGGCGCGAGCCGGTCGGGGGAGAGGTGCACGCGATCCACGACGGCCACGTGGTCGTCGCGACCGACAACGGGACCGCCGTGCGTCAGCTGGCGCTGACGCCTGCGGCGCTGACCGGTCTGCTCGCGTGGCTCGAGGCGTCGCCCCCCGGTCGCAGCGTCAGCACGGTCGTCTGACGGCGCGGGACTGGACAGGCCTGGACGATCGGCCCGCCGCGTCGCCCAGGAGGTTGACGTCGCCCCAGGACTAGGCGACGATGACTCACACGAGCCATGCCCGGACGTCCCGGGTTCCCCCGATGGAACAGGTAGCCACCATGAACCGCACCCTCAAGCGCCTCGTCGTCGCGACCTTCGCCTCGGCGGTCGCCGTCCTCCCGCTCTCGATGCCCGCGCAGGCCGACACCGGTACCAAGCCGGCCGCCACCAAGGTCGTCAAGGGCGACAGCACCGGCGGCGCGACCACCCAGCGCGCGATCGACTGGGAGTGAGCCCAGCACCACGCTGACCTGACCGTCGCCCACGTCCCTTCCCCAGGGACGTGGGCGACGGTGCGTCCGGGCGGGTGCAGCGGCAGTTCGGCTCAGCGCTCTCCGCCGGGCACCCACAACACGTCGCCGACCTCGCGGTTGGCGTAGCGGCCGAGGATGAACAGCAGGTCGCTCAGCCGGTTGAGGTAGCGCGCGGTGAGCGGGTTCATCGTCGGACCGTGCACCTCGATGGCGGCCCACGCGGACCGTTCGGCCCGTCGGGTCACGGTGCGCGCCACGTGCAGCGCCGACGCCGAGCGGGTGCCGCCTGGGAGGATGAAGGAGCGCAGCTTCTCGAGGCGCTCGTTGTAGTCGTCGCACCAGTGCTCCAGCCGGTCGACGTAGTCCGGCTCGACACGCAGCGGCGGGTGCTCCGGGTTCTCCACGACCGGGGCGCCGAGGTCGGCGCCGACGTCGAACAGGTCGTTCTGGACGTGACGCACGATCCGCACGACGTCGTCCTCGAGCTCGTCGAACGACAGCGCGAGGCCCAGCTGGCTGTTGGCCTCGTCGACGTCGGCGTAGGCGACCAGTCGCAGGTCGTTCTTCGACGTACGGCTGAAGTCGACGAGGTTCGTCGTGCCGTCGTCTCCGGTGCGGGTGTAGATGCGCGTCAGGTTGACCATGGCCTCACCCTAGGCCGTGGCGCCGGGCCCGGCTGGACGCGAGAGCGACGTCAGAGGCGTGTGAGGTGGGTCGCGTGGCTCACAGAGTCTGCCACGTCACGTTACGGCGCGGTAACCTGACGGTCATGCCTGACAAGTCTGCGCCCGACCGCCCCTGGGTGATGCGCACGTACGCCGGTCACAGCTCCGCGGCGGAGTCCAACGCTCTGTACCGCAAGAACCTCGCGAAGGGCCAGACCGGGCTCTCCGTCGCGTTCGACCTGCCGACCCAGACCGGGTACGACCCCGACCACGTGCTCTCGCGCGGCGAGGTCGGCAAGGTGGGCGTGCCGATCCCGCACCTCGGGACCATGCGCCGGCTGTTCCAGGACATCCCGCTCGGCGAGATGAACACGTCGATGACGATCAACGCCACGGCCATGTGGCTGCTGGCGATGTACCAGGTGGCCGCCGAGGAGCAGGGCGTCGAGCCCGCGCACGACCTGCTCGGCGTGCAACGCCATCTGGTGAACCCTCCCGTTGTGCTCCCCCCATGAAGCCCGACGAGCGTACGACTTCCGGGCGCGACGTGGAACACGTTCCGCAAAAACGACACACGTGTGCACCGAGATGCCGCCTGGCCCGGAGTCCCCGGTCCAGACCAGTCCCACTCGCCGTGACCGCCTCGTGACCCGCGCGTGATCGTGGGG
>LULM01000105.1_pt1 | contig 18005 bp, 16 predicted proteins | sample 728151 | NCBI WGS metagenome assembly LULM01 (sample SAMN03860289, study PRJNA289734) | marine metagenome | biome: seawater column; feature: ocean; material: water; isolation source: Red Sea water column Station 149 - depth 200m | place: Saudi Arabia: Red Sea | collected 2011-10-15 | depth 200 m
CACTTACTTACGGTGCTCCACCACATGGTGGAATCGCACTTGGATTTGATAGAATAATGATGTTCCTTCTTAAAACCGATTCTATTAGGGATGTTATCGCGTTTCCAAAAACGCAGAAAGCAGGCTGCTTAATGACAGACGCTCCTTCAGCTGTTGATAATGAACAGCTCGACGAACTACATATTAGAGTTAAGGCCTCGGCTCAGCAGGCAGAGTAAAATGACCAAAAAAATCACCATCGGACTGATTTGCGGAGGAACCAGTGGTGAGCATGAAATTTCTCTAATCTCAGCCTATAACATACAGGCTGCTCTGGACCGTGAAAAATATAATGTTTTGCTGATTGGCATTGATAAAAATGGAGGATGGTATTTAGGAAATAATCAAAGTTTTTGGAAAAATGTAAAAGATGTTCGTAAGATCAGTTTTGTCACTGAATTCCCTGTAAGGCTCCCTCAAAGAAATCTGACCGAGGCCGGAGAATCAGGAGCTGTTCTTTCTGAAGTTGATGTTTTTTTCCCAATCACACACGGTAAGCTTGGTGAAGACGGAGCATTGCAGGGACTGCTTGAGCTTTTTGGGAAACCTTATGTTGGGGCAGATGTTTACGGATCCGCAATCTGCATGGACAAGGACCTTACAAAGCGTTTGCTCAGAGAGTATGGGATCCCGATAGCTAAATACCGAATGTTGCGTGGACAGGAAGAATTGAGTTTTGAGGATGCAGTTCAAGATCTGGGAGACACTTTATTCGTAAAACCCTGCAGAGAGGGTTCTTCCCTGGGTGTATCAAAGGTCAGAACAGCCGAAGAATATAGTGAAGCATTGCGGGAAGCATTTGCTGCAGATCGCAAAGTTCTGGTTGAAGAAGCAATTTCCGGGCGTGAAATTGAATGCTCTGTACTTGGTAATGATTCTCCTGAAGCAGCTTCTGTTCTTGGGGAAATTGCGCCTTCACATGAGTTTTATTCTTATGAAGCAAAGTACGTGGATGAAGATGGAGCAGACTTGATTGTTCCTGCTGGGATAGACTTGGACGTCTCACGTAAAATCCGGAAGACCGCGGTAGAGGCTTTTCAAATAACTGAATGCCGTGGAATGGCCAGAATAGATTTTTTTCTAAACAGTGACAACTCTTTCATCCTCAACGAAATAAATACACTTCCTGGATTCACTAATATCAGCATGTATCCAAAGCTTTGGGAAGCATCAGGCTTGTCATATCCGGAACTACTGGATCGCCTGATTGATTTGGCTTTGGAATGATAATTCATAGGAAGTCGTTTCCCACTCTTCGAAGGCTAAAAACTTTTTTTGTGCTGACAACAAAAATCCCAAACTTTTTAGATTAAGGTCTATCCTTTATTTTTTAGGTCACGTTTAGTTTTTAGCTGAAAAAGCGATCCTTGAATTGGTAGAAGAGTATTGATGGTGCGAGGAACCAGGGATTGCCATAATACAGCGGACGAGTTGGAAAGGAGAGGTCATCGAGTGCCGTCTTACTTTCCGGAAGGCCCGCTATCCTTTGACCCAATTTTGCTCCAAAATAGCTCGAAAGAGATACCCCCGATCCGCAGTATCCCATTGAATAATGTATTCCGTCGTTGACTCCTGTATGGGGCAGATGGTCAAAGGTAAAACCGACAAAACCCATCCATGAATGAGTGACCTTAACGGCTGCCAGTTGAGGAAAAATATTTGTGAGTTGGGAATGCAAGGCCGCAACTGATTTGTTGGGATCAGTTTCTTTCAGGGACACACGGCCTCCAAACAGGATGCGCTTTCGGTCAGGGGAGGCTCTGTAGTAAACCACCAGCTTGCGTGTGTCTGTTATGACACGGTTCTTCGGGATCAATTGGTCCACGAGCTCCCCCTCCAACTCTTCCGTGGCGATAATGTAGCTGCCAATTGGAATCACTCTTCTCTGCTGCCAGGGTGTCACTGAACCAGTGTACCCGCTGGTTCCCACAGCCACTTCTCTGGCAGCCACAGTTCCTGAATCAGTATGAAGCAAAAAACCTTCTGCCTGTTTTTCGATTCTGTTAACAGCACATCGATCCTTTATTTTTACACCGCTGTTCAATGCACAGTCCAGCAGTCCCTGATGATATAGAGCCGGATCCAGCGAGGCATGATTTGGGAATAGCAGTCCCCCGTGATAGTAATCACTGCCGATTTCTTCGTGTTGCTTGGCGGGGGTAACCAATTGCGTTTCTTGTTCAAAGTTCTCCGGGTTCAGTTTTATTTGCCTTTTCAGTAGCTGGTATTGGCCATGAGTGTGTGCACCATGAAAACGTCCAACCTTCAAATAGTCGCATTTGATCCCCTCTTCTTGGACAAATCTTCCTAGCCACTCCAGAGCGTTTTCTCCTTCCTGTAGAATAGCCTGCGCATTTTCCTGACCAAGGCGCCTGGACAACTCCGTGAAATTAGGCTTTATGCTTGTACTTACCTGCCCACCATTACGGGAACTTCCCCCCCATCCAGCCTGTTCAGCTTCAAAAACGAGAGTCTCTCTTCCGTTCCGTGCGGTCTGTATTGCCGCATGCAGTCCAGTGTAGCCGGAACCGACGATGGCTACGTCTACCTTCCTGGGGATCTCAATGTCCGCAAGAATAGGGCGCTGGGTACGATCCCACCAGTAGGGGGAGTCTTTATAGTTTGGAGCAAGTAAAGAGGTTTTCATGGTTACAACTTTTTATCAAATAACAATGACATTTTCCAGAAATTGTTATGTTCATTTCATAATATTTTTTGGAACAGGACTTTATGCCAGTCTTGATAACGAACAGCATTTGCTGCATAATTATTCCTAATTAAGCTGACTCGTGTTAAGTAAAAATATGTTGTTTTCTGAACAAATATCCTAGGCAGGGAAGATTCTGAATATTGCATTGCCAACATGAGACTGCACAGCAATCCTCCAATGAACATAGTTCTATATGAACCACAGATTCCTCCCAACACAGGAAACATTGCCAGGCTTTGTGCTGCAACAAAATGTCATTTGATTCTGCTTGGGAAACTTGGATTTGATTTGACAGATAAGCAGCTTAAACGTGCCGGTTTGGATTACTGGCAATTTGTAAGCTGGGAGCATATCCTTAAAGCTGAAGAATTTTTTGAAGCACTTGCTCCGGAAAAATTCCACTTTTTGTCAGTACATTATCACAAACCTTACACTGAAATTAATCCAAAAGAAGGAGATTATTTATTTTTTGGTAAAGAAACTACGGGACTCCCTAAAAAATGGATGGAAAGCTTTCCGGAACGTTGTTTTACTTTGCCAATGTGGGAGAGGGGTGTAAGGAGTTTAAATCTTGGTTCAGCAGTGGCAGTAGTGGTTTATGATGGATTAAGGCAACTGGGAAAGTTTTAACAAAAAAAATTATCTTTTAATCACACATGCCTGAATTAAAGTATTGGTTTTGCACTAATTAATGGACAACTAACACTAACTTAGGCATAATCAAGCAAAAATATTAAAGAGTAATTTACAAAAAAATATGGAAGAAAAATACGGTGTGATGGTTTGCGGCCATGGAAGCCGGGACGAAGATGCAGTAAGTGAATTTTTAAATTTTGCAAAAAAACTTAAGAATCAACTATTACAATACGAATTAGATTGGGGATTTCTTGAGTTTGCTAACCCTGTAATCAAGAGCGGTCTTGATTCATTAAGGGAAAAGGGCATCAGGGAAATTATGTCCGTTCCTGTAATGCTTTTTGCAGCAGGACACGCAAAAAACGACATTCCTTCGGTGTTAAATGCCTACCAAGCCCAATATCCTGAGTTATCGATTTCGTATGGACGCGAACTGGGAATTGACCTTAAACTGATCCGGGCTGCTGGTGAAAGAGTAAAAGAAGCAATAGAGCAGGCAGATGGTGATATTTCACCTGAAGAAACCTTGCTGATGGTTGTTGGTCGAGGGGCCTCTGATCCAGATGCAAATTCAAACGTTTCCAAAGTAACTAGGATGCTCTGGGAGGGACTTGGCTTGGGTTGGGCTGAGACAGCTTATTCAGGAGTGACATTTCCATTGATAAAGCCCGGTCTGGAGCATGCCAGCAAACTTGGATATAAACGGATTGTAGTTTTTCCCTATTTTTTATTTACAGGTATACTCGTTAAACGGATATATCAGTATACTGATATAGTTGCCACGGAACATCCTGAAATTCAATTCGTTAAAGCTTCATATCTGAATGACCATCCACTAGTTGTGGATACTTTTTCTGAACGTGTGGAAGAAATTAGAAATGGTGTTAATAACATGAATTGCAAGCTCTGTAAGTACAGGGAGCAGTTTCTTGGATTTGAAAATGAAGTTGGTCTGCGTCAGGAAAGCCATCATCATCATGTTGAGGGAATTGGAACTGGAAATTCTCATTCCCAAGAACACGTTCACAGTCATGATCATGACCATCCCCATGATCACGGACATCATCCTTATCCGCATGCCGACCATCCTTTGGGACCAAAAACCCTTGAGCAGGAAAGTTCGCAGGGGAACCATTAAGTGTGGCTTATCTTCGTGACCCCGGATTAATTTACCAGCAATCCTTCACTGCTATCCGTAAGGAAGCAGATTTATCAGATTTCCCGCAGGACATTGCCAATATTGTAGTTCGCATGATTCACTCCTGCGGAATGACTGATATAGCACAGGATATTGTTTACACAATAAGTGCAGCAAGTGCAGGTAAGGCCGCCTTAATGCAGGGGGCCCCTGTTTTGTGCGATTCAAGAATGGTATGCGAGGGAGTAATAAGAGCTAAATTACCTGCAGAGAATGAAGTACTTTGCTGGAATAACTGCCCAGAAAGTGCAGTTCTGGCAAAAAAACTGGGGACTACTCGCTCTGCAGCCGCAGTTGAATTGTGGCGTCCTAAACTTGCAGGAGCAGTAGTTGCAGTTGGAAACGCCCCAACCGCACTTTTTCGCCTCCTTGAAGTTCTGGAAGAAGGTGTGGATCCTCCTGCGGTTATTTTTGGTTTACCTGTAGGTTTTGTAGGAGCAGCAGAATCCAAGGAGTTGCTTGTTAAGCAGTGTAAAGAATCGGTTCAGTTTTTAACTTTAACCGGCCGGCGTGGCGGTAGCGCGTTGGCAGCAGCAGCATTGAATGCATTAACAGTTGATGGCTGAATCAGGTTTATCTGATGTAAAGCGTATGGGAAACGTTTTTTTAATTTTTTATTGAATTGCCCCTGATACACAGCATTCCAGGTAATCAAAAATTATATGCCTAAAAATTCGGAAAAATGGCTTAGAGTAATTGGTATCGGTGAAGATGGCTGGGAAGATTTGGGAGCTGATGCAAAATTATTGCTCTACGAATCTCAAGTAGTGCTTGGTGGGGAACGTCACCTTAAAATGTTGCCGGATGACTGGAAAGGGAAACGAATATCCTGGACGTCTCCGATGCGTGAATCAGTAGAAAAAATTCTCAGTTTCAGACCTGATCGATTTAATAATGTAAAGTCAGGTGTTCCTAGAAAAAAACAGAAAGAGAGAGTTACAGTAACTGTATTGGCCAGCGGTGACCCTCTGTGCTACGGAGTTGCAACAAAGCTGTTGAGGCATTTGCCTATAGATGAAGTTTTAATCAAGCCTGCTTTGTCAACTTTTTCACTAATTTGCTCCAGGGTAGGATGGTCTCTTCCTGACATCGAGACATTGACTTTACATGGACGACCGCTGGAGATGCTGCATCCATTTGTTCAGCCTGGAGCAAAACTGGGAGTGCTCAGCAAGGACTCTACAACTCCACAAAAAACCGCAGAACTGCTAGCTAATCGTGGTTTTGGAAGAAGTGAAATTACAGTTTTGGAGCATTTAGGCGGTTCTAAGGAGAAAAAATTTTCAGGCAAGGCTGACTCTTGGGAACATGGCGGAGGAGCGGACCTGAATGCCATGGCAATTGAATGTATTCCGGACAGTAGGGCAGATGTCATTCCCAGAATTCCCGGGCTTCCCGATGAAGCATTTATACATGACGGTCAATTGACCAAGTGTGAAACGAGGGCTGTTGTTTTGTCAAAATTAATGCCTATTGTTGATCAGGTTTTATGGGACGTGGGAGCGGGTTGCGGTTCGGTTGCTATTGAATGGATGAGAAGTCACCCTCGATGCATGGCAGTAGCCATCGAAAAATCAAAGACACGTTTGAAGATGATTGAACAAAATGCCATTAATTTGGGTGTTCCTTTGCTTAAAATTGTTCCCGGGACACTACCTGATGTGCTGGGAAATCTGACTTTGCCCGATGCGATTTTTATTGGGGGCGGGCTTTCAAATTTTAAACAGAAAGATTCAAGCTCACTGCTTGATTTATGCTGGAAGTTGCTAAAACCTGGCGGTCGTCTTGTAGCGCATGCAGTAACATTTGAAACTGAACAGCAATTGTTTAGTTGGCATAAAAAAAATGGAGGAGATTTAACCAGGCTAAGTATTTCGCGGGCAGATTCAATTGGTAAATTTAACGGATGGAACCCTTTAAGGCCTGTAACTCAGTATTCTGTTACAAAAGAGTATTGATATTTCCATAAAATCTTGGAACCTTCCATGAAATTGTAGTGAAAAATAACGCTGGTATTCTCTATGGAATTGGTGTGGGACCGGGTGACCCTGAATTACTCACCCTGAAAGCACAACGTCTGATAAATGATTCAGACGTTTTAGCCTATCCTGCACCCGAAACAGGAGACGGAGTCGCACTTGAAATTGTACGGCCTTTATTACTGAATGATCCAAGGTTATTGCCACTGAGGATCCCTATAACCTTTTCTCCTTTACCTGCACAGCACGCCTACGATCTGTCAGCAAAGCTTTTGGAGCATGAACTGGAATCTGGTAATTCTGTTGCAGTCATCTGCGAGGGAGATCCATTTTTTTATGGTTCATTCATGTATATATTTGAAAGGCTTTCAGAACGATACAAAACTGAAATAATTCCTGGGGTTTCTTCACCAATGGCATGTGCGGCTGAACTGAAAACACCGCTTGTTTCACGCAATGAAATTTTGACCATTTTGCCGGCACCCCTTGAAGAGGCCGAGCTTGAACAGCGTCTTTTGAACACGGATGCTGCAGCCATAATCAAAGTTGGCAGGCATCTACCTAAAATCCGTAGGGTACTTAGGCATTTGAGACTGGAAAAATATTCGCTTTATATTGAGCACGCAACTATGAATAACCAGAAAATTATTCAACTGGATAAAATTGATTCACAAAAAGTTCCTTATTTTTCAATGGTACTTGTACGAAAAATTAGGGAACGTGAAAGTACTGGTGTCAGATGAGTCAGAGTACAGCAGTATTTTGTCTGGGTGTCAGCGCCTTTCCCGTTGCAAAAAAAATAGCTACATTTCTGGACGCAGAACTGCACGGAAAGACCGGCCGAATTTCACAGGCCGATGTTTTTTTCAGTGACGCAATGGAGCATTTGTCGAAATTGTTTCGGGATGGGACTCCAATAGTAGGAGTGTGCGCCTCTGCAGTATTGATTAGGGGAGTTGCAAAATCAATCAGTGACAAGAAAACAGAACCTGCTCTGGTCGCTGTTGCAGAAGACGGGAGTGCTGTAGTACCTTTACTTGGTGGACACCACGGTGCAAATGATATGGCACGAAAAATTTCTGAACTTTTGGGAGTAGATCCAGCAATTACTACTTCAGGAGATATAAGGTTTGGAATTTCTCTTGATGAGCCGCCAGAGGGTTTTGTTCTGGCAAATCCGGAGGATGTAAAAGAATTTTCCGTAAGTATGCTGGCCGGTGAGTCCTTAATGATTTCTTCAGATGAAAATCATTCCAGTCTTGATTATGTACGGGGAAACAAAACTATAGGCTCAGATCACAAACAGGTTTTTTATAACTGGCTGAAGGTCAGTAATTTACCTTTTTCTGCATTTGAAAATTTGCAAATATCCCTTACCAGTAAGGCTGTCTCTGGGAGCAAAGAACATCTGGTTTACCACCCTAAAACCATTGTTGTAGGTGTAGGGTGTGAGCGCGGAACTGACCCGGAAGAGCTAATTTCGCTTGTTAGGAATACTTTGAAAAAAAACATGATAGCTCCTGAAAGTGTGGCTGTAGTTGTATCAATTGATTTGAAATCAGATGAACCCGCAATCCATGCGTTGACTGAAAAATTAGTTGACAATCCTGGAGAATCCAGCCCTGCAAGATTCTTTGATGCTGCAGTATTGGAAGAACAAACACCAAAACTGCGGAATCCTTCAAAAGCAGTTTTTAAGGAAGTCGGTTGTCATGGTGTGGCTGAAGGTGCTGCTTTGGCTGCAGCAGGAAAGTCCGGGAAATTGGTAATACCCAAAAAAAAATCCAAACATGCCACGTGTGCCGTTGCTGAGTCTGCCGAATTGATTGATCCTCAAAAAACAGGAAAGTCTCAGGGAACTTTATTTATAGTAGGTACAGGACCTGGGTCACCAAAATGGAGGCTTCCAGAAGCTGAAGAAATGCTTAAAAATTCAAGTGACTGGGTGGGCTATGGTCTATATTTGGATTTGATTGCTGATTTAAATAAAAACCGATTTGGCAAGGAAAAGCACAGACTGCACAGATTTGAACTGGGACAGGAAGAAAAAAGGGTGCGACATGCGTTGAATTTGGCTGCTCAGGGGAAAATAGTGGCTTTGATATCATCCGGAGATCCTGGAATTTATGCCATGGCAACTTTGGTTTTTGAAATGCTGGAACGTACTGATACTGAATCTGAAAAGCATTCGGAGTGGAGGAGAATAAGGGTTGTGTCAACACCAGGAATTAGTGCAATGCAGGCTGCGGGAGCAATTGCAGGAGCACCTTTGGGACATGACTTCTGCAGCATTTCACTCTCAGATTTGCTTACACCATGGGATACAATAAAGAGTAGAATTATTGCTGCTGCGAAAAGTGATTTTGTAATAGCTTTTTATAATCCAGTTTCAAGCAAACGTATTAATCAGCTGTCTGAAGCTCACGAAATTCTTATGAAACACCGTAGTCCTGATACTCCTGTGATTCTGGCACATAACCTTGGACGTAGTGGAGAACGGGTAAATGTTGTCACCCTTGCATGCATGGAGCCTTCTGAAGTAAATATGCTTACGGTTGTAATTGTAGGATCCAGTCAATCAAAAAAAATTCAGCTCCCAAACGGAGTAGTCAGGGTGTACACGCCTCGCGGATATCAGAAAATACAGGACACTGAAAAAACCTTACCAGTTTGCTGAAAAACATTATCAGAAATAACACTTCATTAAAGTTCAGCATCTTGATATCCAAACTTATTCAAATGGTCAAAATGTATTTTTTTGAGAGCGAATGAATGAAGTAGAACTCCTTTTTGACTCTGGAACATTGCTTGGTGAGTGTCCGGTCTGGGATGTGAAAGAAAATGTTCTTTACTGGATTGATATAGACGGGCATAAAATAAATTGTTACGATCCTTCATCTTGTAATAATGAAACCAGGAAGTTGCCTTTCAAAGCAGGATCTCTTGCAATTCGGAAGCAAGGCGGTCTGTTACTGGCGATGTCCAATGGATTTTACAATTATGATTTTAAAAACGAAATTTTGGAATCCAGAGAATGTGATCCTGAGCCAGACAGGAAAGACAATAGGCTCAATGACGGCCGCTGTGACCCAGCTGGACGTTTCTGGGTGGGAAGCATGAACGACTTGAGACGGATACAGGGACAATATGAAGGGAACCTATACTGCTATCATCCTGATGGAGAATGTGTTTCCCAAAATTTACCTGTGGGTGTAGCTAATGGCTTGGCATTTAGCCCGGATGAACGTTATATGTTTTTTGCTGATACAATGCGCGAGACAGTGTGGCGATTTGATTATGACAAGGAACAGGGAAAAATCCTGAATCAGCAGGTATTCCTGAATCTAAAAAACTTGTCCGGCAAACCGGATGGTGCATGCGTGGATGCAGATGGATGTTATTGGCTGGCTCATATCTACGGCTGGAAAGTGGCACGTTACACTCCTAAAGGTAAACTTGACAGGGAAATTCAGCTTCCATTCCCCAAGCCAAGTATGTGTGCCTTTGGAGGTTCAAAACTGGATACACTTTTCATCACGTCGATTTCCACTAAGCATGACAAATCAAACGGAGAAAACAAATATTCAGGCGGTTTGTTTGCAGTCAATCCCGGAGTAAGTGGTATACCGGAACCCAATTTTTTGGGATAAAGATTAACATAATCAAATATATATGAATAAATAGGTCAATTATTCCATGAAAGTATTTTAAAAAATTGTCTATGAATTTAACAGAATCCAAATTATTTATTTTGTTGATTGAAAAGGTTTTGGAGATTCATTCTTTTATTGATTTGCATTTCAGTTAACAGATGACAGTACATTTTATCGGAGCAGGACCAGGCGCTCCTGATTTGATTACAATTCGTGGTCGAGAACTTATTGGCAAGTGTCAGGTTTGTCTTTATGCAGGTTCTCTGGTTCCTGAAGAATTAGTAGCGTTTGCTCCAGAAGGGGCACTTGTTAAAGATACTGCTCCAATGAACTTGAATGAAATAATAAATGAAATAAGACAGGCACATGCTGAAGACAAGGATGTAGCCCGAGTGCATTCTGGTGATCCGTCCATTTATGGCGCAATAGCCGAACAAATGCGGATGCTTGATAAGCTTGGTATTCCTTATGATGTAACTCCGGGAGTGCCATCCTTTGCAGCTGCAGCAGCAGAACTTAAACAGGAACTGACTTTACCGGAAGTCAGCCAGACCATTATTGCTACTCGTACTGCTATGCACGCTTCTGAAATTCCTGAAGGTGAGGAGCTGGTAAATCTTGGCGCCAGCGGCGCCACACTGGCAATTCATTTATCAGTTCGAAATCTTAAACATGTTCGGGATACGCTTATTCCACATTACGGAACTGATTGTCCGGTTGTTGTTGCATATCGTGTCTCGTGGCCGGATCAAAAGTTTATTCTAGGCACACTTGAAGACATATATCAAAAGGTCCGTGATTCCAAGATCAGCCGGACTGCATTGATTCTGGTTGGCAGGGTTTTTGGCAGTCAAGATTTCCGGGACAGCTCACTTTATGATCCGGAGCATGTACATGTTTTGAGACCAAAGAAAAAAGTATTGAAAAAGTAGCCATTGTTTTCCCTCCTAACTTCTTATACACAAAAGCTAATTATAAGTCCCGAATAAGCCTTACATAATTACCTTAAAAACTTTTTCCATGCTTCAAAGGTTAAATCTTTACTTTGAAACCTTACCTGAAAGGCTGCGTCCATGGCGCTGGTGGGTAGTAGTACTTTACGTTGCTCTGATGGCGTTTCTAGCAGCAGGGATCCCCCGTTTTGCTTTCACATGGGCAAATGATGATATGTTTGGGAAAGATGATCCTGTACAAATCTCTCTAGACAGAATCAAGGAGATGTTTGGAGGGAATGTGGTACTGGGAATGGCTTACTTGCCTGTGGATGGTAACCTGTTTTCTGCAAGGAGCCTGGGCGCTTTGAAGTACGTTCATGAAGTGCTTGATAAGGAATCAATTCGCGCTGAGAATGATCCTGAAAATCCGCTTGGATTGCTCTCAGAAGCAGAATCATTGATCAATGTAACCTACATTGAAACTTTAGGTGACAGCGTAAGATTTCGGGATTTCATTGGTGATAAGCTTCCTGTCAGTCAGGAACAAAGCCTATTATTATATCAGCAGGCAATCAATGAACCTGAATATCCAAGAGTTTTGATCGCTGATAATCAAAATTATGGAATGCTTTTACTACGTACTGATTTAGATGCAATTCCTATTGAGGAAGATGATACCGAAGTACTTGAAGGTTTTGATGAAAATACTGCCAGCTTTAATGAAGATCAGGAGACTCAGTTTGTTGAACACGGACTTGAAGATTATGCTGAATTTGAAAAAACCGTCTGGAATCTTCTCAGAGAGGAACGTTTTAGTAAGGACCTGGTCTTTATGCATCCTAGCTGGGGTGCTTTTTACCAGAACGATGTCTGGGCTGTAGAATATCAACGAGCATTAATAATTTCAATGATCTTCTGCCTGATAATTACAAGCTTACTTCTTGGGTCTTTAAGAGCAGTTGTATGGCCAATACTGATTTTTATGTCAAGCATTGTTGGAGTTCTAGGACTTGCTGGATGGACAGGGTGGCCGATAGACCTGACACTATATATTGCATTTGGACTGGTAAGTGTAGCAGCCATAGCAGACGTAATGCATGTAATGTCAGGATACCTGTTTTTTTATCAGAAGGGGCAGCCTCATCAGCAGGTGATGCGTTCTGTTTTCAGTAAAACGGGGCTCGCATGCCTGCTTACCAGTGTGACTACGTCCATTGGTGTTTTTTCTCTATTTTTTATCAATCTGCGTGTAATCCAGACAATGGGTCTTCTAAGCGGAATCGGGGTACTGTTTGCGTTCATACTTACAATTATACTGCTGCCTATCCTGTTGAACTGGTTTCCTCCACGTCCTTCCAGAAGAGGGAATGATACTAAAGTTACATTTATCCAGAGGGCAGTACAGGGTTTTCTTCAGCGCATAGAAAAATTGATTTCGGTTTATCCTAAAATAGTAATTGTATTTTTTGCTGTTGGAGGAATACTGCTGGTTATTGGTATGACTCGAATTGAAATCGATACAGTATTTTCTGAGTATTATCCTCCTGAATCACCTGTACGCAAGACAATCAATCTGATGGATGAACAATTCTTAGGTACTGAAAACATGGAGGTTTTACTGGAAACTAAAACTGAAGGATCTTTCCGCGATCCAGAGATGCTACATGCCCTGGAATCAATAAAAACGTGGCTTGAGATGCGTTACCCTGAATTAGTTACTTACAACTGGACAATGAACAATCAGCTGAAACAGACTCACAAAAAGATGATGGGATCAGACGAAGAAGCTTATAAGATTCCGGAAAGCACTGAGCTAATCTCTCAGCTGTTGCTTTTGATTGAAGCAGGAGATTATGAGGACCTTGAACGAATGGTTTCAATTGATTACGCTAATGCCAGGATGAGTGTTTCACTGAAAACTATAGGCTCTAAAAAGTCAGTTGAACTGATAAATGTGGTACAGCCTGAATTAGAACGTATTATTGCGCCACTGAAAAAGAGATACCCGAGTCTCAAAATCACAGTTACTGGAAGAGTTGGAGCTTGGGCCAGAGTATTTGATGCAATAAGCTGGTCACAGATTCGTAGTTTTGGCATAGCTTTCCTGATCATTTCATTAATCATGGTAGGCATTTTCGGATCACTGAGACTGGGTCTAGTCTCGGTTGTACCAAATACATTCCCGATACTGATAGTGTTTGGGCTTATGGGCTGGCTTGGATTTAAGCTTGATACTACCACACTCATGACCGCACCAATAATCATAGGAGTTGCGGTAGACGACACTATTCATTTCCTTACCCATTACCGGCTTTCTCTGCTACGCGGATCAAGTATTTCTGAAGCAATCGGTTCCACTCTTCATGAGGTTGGTCAGGCAATTGTTTTCACCACCTTGATTCTGATGTCTGTATTCCTATGTTTCATTCCGGTAAACAATGTAGGCGTCTCGCGCTTCAGCATTCTAGCTTTGATTGCTGTAATCTCTGCACTCGTCACAGACTTGCTATTGCTTCCTGCGCTGTGTAGGGTCTTCAAGGTCCGTCTATGAGACAAATAATGGTTTACTAAAATTTTGATTTCACAGCCATTTTTCTGCGTAACTATCTGGCAAGAGATTTTCTAATTATACTTTTAATTATAAGAGCAATGCAGATTTACCCAGTCAACTGCTTCATTAACTGTTTGGCATGACTTCGCAGTGATCATTTCTGGACGCCTTACCATCAGCACAGGAATCTTCAAATGCCTTGCTGCTTCAATTTTAGCATAGGTTGAAATACCTCCGCTGTTTTTTGCAACAAGCATTGAGATCTTGTGCTTTTCAAGAAGCTTAATTTCGTTTTCCAGAGTATACGGTCCTCGATCCTTTAGAAACGTTGCTTGAGGCCATTCTGAAACAAGTTCAGGATCATCAACTGTACGCACTAGGAAGTGATAATTAAGGAAATTTTGAAATAACCACAACTCCTTATTTCCTGTGGTCAAAAAAATCGATCCCGTTGAAAAAAGGGAGCCAGTTTTTTTTTCAACATTTTTCAAGTATTTAACTGCATTTTTCAAACTTGAGACCTCAATCCACTGGTCATTACTATGTTTAACCCATGGCGGTCTGTTTAAAACTAAGAATGGTAGTCCTAAATCTGTCGAGGCGAGAAGAGCGTTTTTGCTTATATTTTCAGCAAACGGGTGTGTTGCATCCACCAGTAGTGAAATTTTTTCCTTTACCAGAAAATTTTTTAACCCGGCTAAGCCGCCGAAACCTCCTGTACGAAATTTTCCTGCAGGAATATTTGGTTTTTTTGTAGATCCGGCAAGTGAGCTGATGAAGTTTAAATTTGTCTGAGGAAGTTGTTTATCCAGATTTTCAGCAAGTTGGTAGGCTTCCCTTGTGCCACCCAGAATGAGGAGTTTTTCAGGCATTGTCTTTTGATTTACCAGCAAGTTTCCCCTGACTGTCTATCACCAGAATATTCAACTCAGTTTCTGTATTACCTAAAGTCTCATTTACAACGAATCTAGCTTTTTCTGCAATACTGTCTGCAATCGGAAGTGATTCATTTTGTGCCAGATTAAGAACTTCGTTTGCCGTATTTGCCTCCACTGCCTGCCTGCATAACTTAGAAGTTGCTCCGAGTTTCCTAAGCTGTTCAGCCAACAGTATAAAATCCACCTGACTTCTTCTTGAATGTAAATCAAGCTGCCCTTGTGCCAATTTTGTCAGCTTCCCGAATCCACCACCTATAGTGAGTTTTGGAAGAGGATGTTTGCGAAAATATTTAAGCATGCCTCCCACAAAATCCCCCATATCCAGCATTGCTATATCAGGAAGATTGTAGATTTCCTGTACTGCTTTCTCACTGGTGGAACCGGTACAACCTGCAACGTGAGGCAGAAAATTTGCCCTGGCCACGTCAATGCCTCGGTGTATAGAATGGATCCATGCAGAACATGAATAAGGTATTACAATTCCTGTAGTGCCAAGAATGGAAATTCCTCCCAAAATACCAAGCCTTGGATTCCAGGTTTTCCTGGCTAATTCCTCACCACCTGGAACGGAAACGGTAAGTACTAGATCTCCTGAATCCTGAAATTTTTCAGCAATTTCTGTGACAACATTTCTCATTAATTGTTGGGGGACAGGATTGATTGCAGGCTCACCAATTTCCAGCTTAAGTCCTGCCTTAGTTACAGTGCCAACACCAGAACCAGCTTTGAAAACCACACCTGATCCCCGAACCCCACGCCTGACTGTAACTTTGATTTCAGCTCTGTCTGTAACATCAGGGTCATCTCCAGCGTCTTTTATAATGCTTGCTGCAGTAAAATCAGGACCTGTTTCTTTTTTAAAAAGTTGAAAAACCGGCTGCTCACCTTTTGGCAAAACAATACTTACTGTATCTGAAAAATCACCTGTGATAAGTGCCTGGTAAGCAGCTTTAGTTGCTGCTGCGGCACACGCTCCTGTTGTCCATCCTCTTCTGAGCTTTCCTGAAGGTTTTTGATTCATACTTAAATCTTAACTGTAATAATCATGTTGATCCTGATATTCTTTCAAAAAAAGAATGAATCTTTAATTGTAAGACTCTAACTTATATTTAAAAATTTTTCAGACCAAAAAATATGGACCTGCTTCCCAATGAATTGCCGGATTTTAAGCCAGGATGGGTTTGGTTAGCAGGTGCGGGACCAGGAGATGTGGGACTGTTAACGCTTCATGCTTTAAACGCTCTCAGGCAAGCTGATGTGCTGGTCTACGATGCTCTTGTTGGGGAAAAAATAATGGAACTCGCATCTTCCGATTGTGAACTTGAATATGCAGGTAAACGAGGCGGAAAGCCTTCACCAAAGCAGAAAGATATTTCTCTGCGTCTTGTGCAATTAGCAGAGCAGGGAAAGAGGGTTTTGAGACTCAAGGGTGGAGATCCCTTTGTTTTTGGAAGAGGAGGGGAAGAGGCTTTTCATTTGTTCAAAGCTGGAATTCCATTCAGGATAATACCAGGTGTTACAGCAGGAATTGGAGGGCCTGCGTATGCTGGAATACCTGTAACCCATCGTGATTTCAATTCCGCCGTTACATTTATTGCAGGACGGGGTTCAGCTGGCGAATTGCCTGAAAGGCATAATTGGGAAGCAATTGCAAAAGGATCTCCTGTTATAGTGATGTATATGGCTACAAAATATATTCACGAAATTGTGGATAGGCTCATAATTCATGGACGTTTACCTGATGAACCTGTCGCAGTTATAACTCAGGCCTGTCTTCCTGAACAAATGGTTTTTGAAACCAAACTCAGCAAATGTGCGGAAGACATTAAAAAAAATGGGATTAAACCACCGGCATTGATTGTTGTGGGCAAGGTAGTTTCTTTACGCAGATACTTGAACTGGATGGATTAGTTTTGTTCTTAATACGATAAAAGGCTTTGAAGTACGGATTATTAAATGAGGAGTAAAAAAGAAACTCAGTAAAAAGAAACCAGAACTTGGTCAGGCAACACTCAAAAAAAATCTTAAGAAATCAGAAGAGGGAGAGTATCTCCTTCTTGCTCAGCAAATGGAAACAGGCAGTAATTAATATAGAAAAAAGAATATGGTAAAAATTACTAAAGTATACACAAGAACGGGAGATTCCGGGCAGACAGGTCTAGTCGGCGGCAAGCGTCTTCCTAAAGATCATCCACGGATTGAAGCATACGGGACTGTGGATGAACTTAACAGCGTGATTGGCATTGTATTAAGTTCCCTTGAGCATAAAGAAACTTCAAAAAGAAGCTTGAAACTGAAACTGATTTTAGAAGCAATCCAGCAGAAACTTTTTGACATGGGATCAGAATTAGCGACCCTCCCAGGAGATGAGTACAAAGGGCAGATCAATTTGCAGTCTGAGGATGTAAAATGGTTGGAGGAAATTATAGATGCAATGAATGATGAACTTGAGCCGTTAAATAGTTTTATTTTACCGGGCGGTACTCCATTAAATTCTTTCCTTCACCAGGCTCGTACAGTTTGCCGAAGAGCAGAACGTGAAGTCATTAAACTAAACCAGGTTGATGTAGTGAGCCCTGAAATAATCAAGTATTTGAACCGCCTTTCTGACTTTCTTTTTGTTTCGGGACGCTGGGTGGTACAAACATTAGGTGAAAAAGAGACCTTGTGGGAACCTGGAAAAAACAGACCGGATTGGAACTGGAAGTAGATGTCGGTTAGGAACAGAGTCCACTTGCGTGAAATGGTTACAACTGACGCAGAAGTAATTTTCAAATTCTACGAAGAAGGGATTCAAACTGGTCGTGCCACATTTGAAGCTGAAGTTCCAGACTGGCATAAATGGGATTCCGGGCACCTCACTCAATGCAGATGGTTAGCAGAAGAAGAGGATAATGTTCTTGGTTGGGGAGCTCTTACACAGGGTTCACCCGACAAGGTATATTTAGGAGTGGCGGAAGTCAGCATCTGCGTTTCCTTAAATGCACAAAATCAAGACATAGGATCCATCCTGCTTGAACATCTCATAATCTCCTCGGAAAAGTCCGGTTTTTGGACACTGCAGGCTCATGTATTTCCGGAAAACAAAATCAGCATTCACGTACATGAAAAACACGGTTTCAGAAAAAGCGGCACACGCAGACAGCTTGCCCTTATGTCTTATGGCTCCATAGCAGGTGAATGGCGAGATGTAATTTTGATGGAACGCAGAAGTAAAATAGTAGGAATCTAAATGCATAGAGTTGCAACACTTTCCGGAGAGCTGGATCATGAGCGCAAATTCGAAACAATCAGCCAAAATCCGTCCGAAATTTTATTCATAAGCACTGCAGATACTGAGCTTGCGGGGCTCGTAAAAATCTGGAG
>LULM01000106.1_pt1 | contig 17921 bp, 27 predicted proteins | sample 728151 | NCBI WGS metagenome assembly LULM01 (sample SAMN03860289, study PRJNA289734) | marine metagenome | biome: seawater column; feature: ocean; material: water; isolation source: Red Sea water column Station 149 - depth 200m | place: Saudi Arabia: Red Sea | collected 2011-10-15 | depth 200 m
TTCAGCCGCAGGTTGAAACTTAATACGAGATCAAAGGGGTCAATTTTACTTCGCCATTTTTAAGGTAAAAGGGGTCAATTTTAAAATGCCGTTGACACTATCGCAATGTCACCACGGCCAACACTATTATTAATATTACTCAATAACTGTCCTAGCTTCTGCTCATCTGTGATCGCAGATCTATGCTTGGTTTTACCAACTTTTAAGATCCCACTAATTTGGTCTGCCACATTAAATTGACATAAACCTAAAGCAATCGCATAACGAAAGACTTGGGATGCTTTGCTTCTCATGCGCTTTGCTGAATCCGTTTTACCCTGCCTTTCGTAAATACGACAAACTTCTAAAATTTGCGATGGTGTAATACCGTCTATTGGATAATCCCCAATTGCAGCATACAACTTACCCCAAACAAATTGATTCCTTCGTTGAGTACTAGGCTCTAACTCCTCTGTCTTTCTATATTCATCCGCGATTAAAGCGAAAGTATTTTTGCCTGATTTAGCTTCTTCTTCATTTTTCTTCACAACCGCTGGATCTATATTTTGGGCGAGTAATTCTCGACATTCAGTTCTTTTTGCTCGTGCATTTAGTAATGATACCTCTGGGTATGTGCCCAAAGAAATACTATTACGCTTTTTAGTGATTGGGCGAGCGTAGTCCAATCTCCAATAGGAATTGCCATTTTTATTAATAATAAAAAATAGTCCTTTACCATCTGAAAGTTTAATTTGAACCTTGGTTGATAACTTTCTATGTGAATTTACAGCTGAACGAATCTGTGTATCTGTCAGATTTACAATTACTTTTGGCATTTTTACGGTAAGCCTTCGCAATAATTTTGAAATTACCGCAAAAATTACCGCAAAAAACTTAAATAACCTAAAACACCTTCGGACAATATCGGACAATAGAAGTACGTAAGCTATTTATTTTTAATGATTTTCGTATTTCTTCGGATGAGGTAAAACAGTGAAATGGTGCGCTCAGCGGGACTCGAACCCATGAGAATTGTTTTTAAAAGTTCATATGATTTATAGGGTTAGTGGTTTTTGTGCTGTGCTATGGGAATGATTTGGGAAAGATGGGCGTGTCTTGGCCACAAGGTGTGGTTGGTTTTTATTCAGTTTGGTTTTGATGGGTAATTTTGTGGGTCATTGACCATTTTGACGGTGTTTTAGGGGCTATCGTTTTTTTGGAGTAATAAGGTAATATTTTGCCAATTCCCTGTTTTATATCAGGGAGTTGGCGTATTTTTGAAAAGGTAATTTTTAAGTAATTACAAGGTAATGAATATTACTGTGCAATATAGCTGTTGATACGACTGGTGTAGTCTGGAGCGTCTTCAGCGATGATTTTGCCGTAGTGTTTATAGACCATGGTGGTGTCTGCGTGTCCGAGTTGGTCTGCTATCCACTCGGGTGGGACTTGGCCACTGGATAGTAATTGACTGGCAAAGGTATGCCGACCTTGATTGACACCACGGTGTCTGACGCCTGCTTTTTCAAGGTGTTTGTTCCAGCGGTAGCGGATTTCTGAATAATTGATGTGGGTCCTGGTTTCGTGATAGATCCACACGAAGCGCACTTTTTCTTTTTTAAAGGTTTGGTTGTCACGTTGCTGGACGTCGATGGTTTTGGCTTTGTAGTGTCCTGTGATTTCGAATTGGCGTTTTAGTGCATCGATGGCTGGTTGCAGCAACTTGATTTTGCGCTTGCGACGGCGATTTTTGGTGATGCGGTGCATGCCTCGCACCCAGTTGCGTTGCACGAGGATTGTGCCTTTTTCGAGGTCGATGTCTTCCCATGCGATCGCTACTTGTTCTGAGATTGAAAGTCCTGTCCATATCAAACACGGCATGAGGTTGGCGATGTCGGTAAACGCAGGTGTGTCGAGTAATAGTTGGATTTCTGCTTTGGTGAATGGGTCGGGTTCGGGGCTGTCTTCTCTTGGGATGGTGATGTGTTCAAATGGGTTGTAGGCGATTTTGTATTCTGTGCGCCATAGGGTGTGGATCTGCGCCAAGCGTGTGACGATCTCTCGGATGTATTTGGGTTGTAGGGTTTCTTTGAGCTGGCGTATCCAGTGTTTGATGTGTTGGGTTTCGATGTTTTTTGGGTGTGTGCGTCCCCATCGAGTGATGACGTGTAGATCCACTTGGAATAAGTACGAGTGATAGGTGCTGGGTGCGACTTCGAGTTGGATGGTGGCTTTCCACTTGGTGGCGTAGTGTTCGATGGTGTTTTTTTCGAGGTATTTGGATTCGGGAAAGTGCCGTGATAGGTCGAATGTGCCCATGTCGATTTCAAGTTTGATCAGTTGGACAAGGTTTTCGGCTCTTTTGCGGTTTTCGGGTGTGTTTTTCCAGCCGAGGGTTTCTTTGATTGGGTACGGTCGTGTGCCGTCGTTGATCCATATGCGGAGGCTATTGCCTCGTTGTTCGAGTCCTGCAGACATGATGTTTCACCTAAAATGATGGGAATATGGTTGTATTGTCGAAAAAAATGCGCCTGATTTCGAGGCGCATAAAAGGTGCTTGGATGTGTTAAATAAATGGGAGCTCTTCGACAGGTTTACGACTGTCCAATTCATCTTCGATGGCTTCCAGTAAGTATGGGTCATCACTTCGACTATATATCCAATCTAACTGACTGACTTCGAGATCAATTAACGCCGATCCTTTGTATTTTCCATAGAAAATATGGGTCGGGATGCGAGCAGATTCCGAGAATTGGTACAGCTCCTCAATGGTTCTTAAGCCTGCGGTTTGCATGATGGCTCGTAGTAACTCGAATGTGGTATTGCAATCGACCAGTGCATTGTGCGCATTGCGGACGTTGTATTGGGTTTGTTTGCGGTTGGTGCTAATAAAGTATGCCAACGGTGTCAGGCTATGCGTATCGAGGGATGGCCACAAGCGCCGAGCCATTGCCAGTGTGCAAATCCGTTTGATGTGTTGCGTAGGGACGCCTGCTCGGTCGAGGACGTCCATGTCGTAGTCGATGTTATGTCCGATCAAATATTCTAGTTTGATATTTTCAGGGAAGCGAAATGTAGTGTAGTCGGGACAACGCTCTAGGTCTTCATCAATAATATGATGGACTGCCATTGCGCCGATATGGATCGGCTCGCTGGGCTTAAAGCGTTGGCTATATTCGGTTTGGGTGCGGATCAAGCCCGACGTTGGCAAGATGTCGATTCCGATAAAGGCAGCTTCGATGAGGTCGCCAAAGAGTTTGTGAGTTTCGGTGTCGAAGATTAGGGCGGTCATATTGCTACCTCATATTGTTTTTCATGTTGAAAATTAGCATTAACAAGTGCATAGGCAAGATCTGGTGGTACTGAGTTGCCAACCATTCTTGTTTGTTCAGTCTTTGTTAATCGAATCTCACAACCATGATCATCCACACCCTTTTCAAAAATGTAAGAATCAGGGAATCCTTGAGCTTTGAATAACTCAATTGGCTGAAGCATACGAAAGCCGATATCTACAATGCGATACTGCACTTGGTTGATAGTCACCAATCCAAATCTGTCTTTGGTTGGGATTGTCCGTAATGGCTCACTAACCAAGTTTCCATCTTTCTCATTGCCATAAAACGCAGTTAGAAATGCGGTAACAAGCGAATGATGGTCTTTTGCAGTGATCGTGTGTATCGGTTCTCTCAAATCACTCCCGATCACACCTGTGTAATTTTTTGCGAGAAAAGCTGAAATCAATGCATGATGCCCACCTTTAATTTGAGCGCAAATCGTTCTCAGAGGCTCGTTAATCGGCATTGAGCGTTTATTCGATGCATTGGCACACTCTGTTAAAACAGGTGCTACCCCATCAACAATGAATGGATCAGGGTTATCAAATACAAACTTTTTTAAACCGCCTGCAATTCGTTCAAGTGTTGCAGGTGCGAGTGGACGCTTGCGTGTAAAAATACTTGGACATTCAATTGACCAATCAATACATTCCGCTGCGGTACGCCACGGTTTTAAGTTGCCATTTTTTACCTGGTCTAAGTTTGGGTTGCCGTGTGTTGGTTTTGGAAACACAATCGGCAAGCCATCACGCCGAGCGATTAAAAAGAACCTTTTGCGGATGGTCGGTGAACCGTAGTCACAGGCACGTAATTCACGGTAATCAACTTGATAGCCTTGTCTTTTAAGGGCATTTACAAAGCTATTAAATGTACGTCCCTTATTTATTGGACATGGCTTGCCATCTGCACCCAATGCGCCCCATGTCTTAAACTCTTCAACATTCTCAAGCATGATTACTCGAGGACGCACCATTGATGCCCAGCGCAGAGCAACCCATGCTAGACCACGAATTTTCTTCTCAACTGGTTTTCCGCCTTTGGCTTTTGAGAAGTGCTTGCAGTCAGGTGAAAGCCAAACCAAGCCAACAGGTTGATTGCTTGTTGCTTCAATAGGATCAACATCCCAAACTGACTCACAATAATGCTTGGTATGAGGGTGATTAATGCGGTGCATTGCCAGTGCTGTGGGGTCGTGGTTGATAGCTATATCCACAGGACGACCAAATGCACGCTCTAAACCTGTTGAAGTGCCTCCGCCTCCTGCAAAATTATCGACAATTAATTCGCTCGGTAATAATTTCATCGTTCAAGCTCCTAAACTGGTGTGGTCATTGCGGTGGTGTCGAGGCGCTGGTATGTCTGCAAGCGGATCTCGGTGACGTAGCGTTCGATCTTCTGTTCATCTGTCCATGCACGTGTGTTGAGTGAGCCTTCTAAATAGACTTTGTTGCCTTTTTTGAGGTTGTTGGCGACGTATTCCGCCATCTTTGCTCGGGCGACGATGCGATGCCATTCGGTGTGTTCACGCCATTCGCCAGTTTGTTTGTCCTGCCATGCTTCGGATGTTGCCACGGCGAAGTTGGCGAACTGTGCACCGTTGGATGCTGTTCTGATGATCGGGTCACTGCCGAGCGTGCCGACCAAAGTGACTTTGTTTATTCCTCGCATGTCGGTGCTCCTTTTGGTTTTGCCTGATTTGGGTTGGCTTTGTAGTGGAAAAAGATGATGGCATCGGTGTAGCAGTTGACGATTTCGCTTCTGCCGTTGTGCTGACATTCAATCGAAATGTCAGGGTTGCCAAGAAAATGTTGCATGGCTTCGGTGAGGGTGTGGACGGTTTTCATTGGGTGGATTCCTCTGTCTGCTCTACCGAAGTTTCTGCTTTTTTGTAGCGTTCGCCACAGAATGGGCAGTAGGTGAAATGTATATTCAGCTGTGGTTTGGCAGTTCGTTCTACGCCTTTTTTAGTCGTCGTAGTGACTGTATTTTTAAATGCGATATATCCGACATGGAGTACCGAATTCATTTCATCATTCATCGAAAATAAAAACGCATAGTTGTTATCCATCGTCGCTGTATGATCTCGACCTTCGGGATATTCTTCTTTGAGGCGTTCGACGACTTTTGCTTCGATTTCAGTTTTACAATTACAAGTCATGGTCGTCTCCTTAAATTTTTGAGAATACTTTTGCGGTGACTCGGAGCATGTCCACATTGACACCGAGCTTGTCCGCAAAGGTGCGGAGGTTGCGACTGTCGAGGTAGCCACACGCCCAATCGAGTGATTGGTAATGACTGCTGTGCTGTAAGAATTGCGCTGTTTTGCCTGCGATGTAGACATCATCTAAGCCATTTTCTTTGAATGATTCGATGATTAGCCCTGCGACATAATTCAAGTTAGAATGTTCGGACATTGCTTTGATCCTTTTGTTAATTTCATCGTTGCGGTTGGGTTGGGTGATGGCACTCGCCGAAGTTGGTCGCTTTGGTGAGTGCGTTTTTTTTACGACGCTTTACGACTTGCGCTGTGCTGCTTTGTAGCGTTCTAAGTCGTTATTCATTCGTTGCAAGGTTTGACTTAATTTTGGGATGTCTTGTGGTGACATGGTGTTGCTCCTTTAAAAAAAATGTTAGTGCGATGTGGGTTTTTCAAATATCCAACATCGCACTGATCTGTTCTGTATTGCGCTTTGAACCGATTTGTTGGCTTCGATAAATTTGTAGTGTTGACTGTGTCGCAAAGCATCTTGTAGGGCTTGCATGTCGGGCATGTTGAATCGTAGATCTGCTGCTATTTTGTAAAACTGTGAAAAGTTGATGGCGACCATATTTGGCTTGCGGTGATGATTGACCAGTGTGTCTTCTGCCAATCCTTTACTGGCTTCGATCTGATCAAACGTGTCCCAAAAGTTGGTAACGATCGGCGGGTCGCTGAGGAGTTTTTTGTCACGCTCTTGTGCCATCTCAGTCAATGTGTTGAGTACGTCTGTGCAGACGTTGGGGTCGATCTTTAATACGTGTTCCGCCAGTGCGTCAAATAGCGCCATGAATTGGGCGTGGTTGTGAATGACTCGTGAGCTTTTGATGTTGTGATGGTCTTGTTGTAGGTTGGCATCGTGGACAGCCATTCTCGCTGTGTAGGTTTCTAAGATATTTTTTTCTTTGGTGATGGCATCAATGATGAAGTAGCTAACCTCATCAATGCTGTAACGTCCAAGTCTGCGAGAGGCTTCGAGTGTTGTTTTGCTGAGTTGGTCTTTTTTGAATCCGACGTGGACGATACGTCCCATGACGGCTTCTGATGCGTTGATCTCAGCGTTCTGACTGATAATGATCGTGCCCTTGAATGGCGGGTTGTAGGTTTCATTGCCGTTATTTTTGACACCGAGCGCACCAAGTGAGCCACCGTCATACAGTGTCTTGATGTGATCCCAGTTGAATTGTTTGGATGCGTGTTCGCCTTTTCGGTCGGATTCGACCAGTACCACTGGTAAGTTGGACACTTGGCGGAATGTTCGTGTCAATCCTGCCTTAGATGTTTTGTTTGGGTCTTCACCCTCGAAGTTATCCCGTCCGACCAGCTTCCATAAAAACTGTAAAAGTGTGGTCTTACCTGTACCTGGTTCGCCGACAATCTCGACAAATGGAAATGATTTGTGTTGTTGGCGGATTTGCTGTGCAAAAAGGCTACCAAAAAATGCAGTGAGTGCAATCAAGCCTTTGACCTGATATGCATCTACAAGATCATTAATCCATTGTTTTTGGTATTTGGATTGATCGAGGTTGATATCAAGATCAAATGGTGTCTGTGCCTTGAGATTGATTGAACGTGGAAGCTCGAAGTAGTCTTCTTTGTTGAGTTTGAATTTCTTACCATTTTGTACGGCGATGTTGCCGAGTACATGGGTTTGTAGCTCTTTGTGGTATCCAACGTAGTTGATGAGTTGGACCCGCTTGATGTCTTTGGTCCAGTGTTTGAGCAAATAATCAAGCTGTGTGCCTGAGCCTGTGTAAACGACACCCGGTGCGATGGATAACAGTCGCTTTTTGAATTCACTGGATGCGGAGAGTTGCCCACCTGTAAAAGTGCTTTTGATTTCGTGCTTGTTGCGTGGGAAGTCGATGCGAAAGTAGTACCACTGTTCGTCTGTGTCTTCGTTGCACTGCCAGTAGAGTGCGGTGGGTTTGCAGTCCATCAGCTCGGTGACTTTGGTACTGTTCTTAATGGCGTTGTCACGGTATTTGGCTTTTTCGAGTTCTTTTTCTTCTTCGAGCCAGTCTTCATTGTCATCGACAGTGCATTCTTTCATTTCATCATTGAATGCATCTGTGTCGAGCTTGAACCAGTACATGATACGGCGATGGTCAAATGGGAAGCTGGTCTTGCCTGTGCGGTTGTAGATCAGTAGTGCCTTGTCCACTGGACGCTCTGCAATGAGTAATGCGCCGTAGTATTTGTAGGTTTCAAGGTCATGGAAACCAAGGCGACTTTGTTTGTAGAGGTCGTTCCAGTCGGTCTTTTTGCGTGAATATGGTGGCTGTGCAGCGGTGCATGTCCAGCCGTCCGCTTCGGCACGTTCGATATTCTTGAATGTGCCTTGATGTCCTGAGTCGTCATTGTCTAGGGCAAAGACGAGCTTTGGGCGTTTGATGCCTTTTTCATCGCACTCGTTGCCGATCTTATTCAAGATGATGGCTGGGTAGTTGTGCGCTGAGAGTTGGGTAAAAGTGGCAATACCTGACAGCCATAATGCGATGCTGTCGAAAATGCCTTCGGTGACCCATATCTCTGCTGATTCGATCAGGTTTTGATTTGGCGGTATCCATGCGTGACCTGCTGAGCTCCACTTGTATTGGAATGTGGTCTTTTGCAATACGCCTTGGTCATCAATGATGCGTTGCCACCAACCGATATCGTTCGGGTCGTCATTGATCGCAAAGCGGACGGTGGATGAGCCGACACCGAGCTCTGCATTTTTATAATATTCTTGGCTGTATAAGCCTTTGAGCTTGTTGGTCGGAAAGCCACGCCCTTCGGATAAATAAGCATCTGCGGTGGCGTTGGGATTGGTGTCGGTGGGCTTAAAGCGTTTTTCCCAGTTTTCAAACAGATCAGGATAGTGGTCACGGACGTGGATCTGATGGTTGCAGTTGTTGGTGCGTCCACACATAAGCACCCACGGCGCTGCGGCGTATGCCCACAGTTCTTTTTCTCCGCATGATGGGCATCTGCCTTGACGCAAGGTACTGCGAGATTTGTCCTTAAACTTAAACTCGTCGATCAGCCGTTGTGTCAGATCCCGATGCGTATCCGGGTGCATTTCTTTGTGCATGTGAAAACCTAGTGATGATTGCTATTTATTTATTGCGAATTATTGCCAAGGCGTTGCTTTCGGCTGATCTCTCGTCCTGCGATCTTGAGCAAGCTGTATTTCAACTGCTGTCGAAAGAGCCACTCTAGTGTGTCTTCGATACTGTCAAAGCCGTATTTGGCTTGGACTTGTTCGATGATCTCTCGCTCTTGGCTAGATAGTTCGATTTGCGCTGTGTGCATGTGAAGCTCCTTTTGATGTCCTCTGCTGATGCGTGGGAGGTGCATCAAAGGTGCTGTTCTGCGCCTTCGCTCAAGATGTCAGCTAGGGTAAATTGTTGTTCTTCTGCGGATAGAATTTGAATGGCTGCTTTGAGCGCCAATCTGCGCAAAATGGTGGCTTTGTGATCGCCAGTGAAGCGGACGATGCTGTCCAGCAGTTTGTCCTCGTCATCTGTGAGGTTGATGTTGACACGGTGATCACGGGTCTGTTTGCGAATGTTAAGCGATGAATTCATGGGCGTATCCTCAAGCGTTGGTCTGTACGACGTTGTACTGATGTGGGTTGTTGTTATTAGGTGGTGGCTTCGGCGTTTGCTTCGAGTTCGGCTTGTTTGCCAAGCTGATAGCGTCGGTTGATGATGGCGTTGCGACTGGTTTGTAGCTTCTCTGCCTCTCGGTCTAGGTCTCTGATCTCGGTCACTGGCAGGGAGATGCTAAAGCGTTCGTGTGGAACGGCATGGCTCTTTGGACGGTGACGAGGTGTTGTTGATGTACTCATGCTGGCTCCTGCGGTTATAATGATGTACTGTGATTCACTATACACACAAATATTTAACCATTCAATACATAACGGTGAAATTTATGTTCGATTTAGACAAAATAACTGATGACATCCATCACCGCTTTGTCGCTGAGATGGATAAGCAGTCTGATTCAGTGAAAAAAATGTCTCGGGATATCGGGGCGCATGAGAATACGCTGGGGAATTACTATCGTGGGAAGATCCCAGATCAGTGGGCTTATTTGCATCAATTGCATCAAAAGGGGATCAATGTGCGCTATGTGCTACTCGGTATTGATCCTGAGTATGAAGGGCTGACCAGTGAGGAAAGTCTACTGCTGAAAGCGTACCGTCAGATCAGTCCTGAAGGTCAAGCGGCGTTGCTCGGGCTAAGTAAGGCGTATGCGATGGATAGTGAGAAGTGAATTCACTTTGAAGATATTGCATCGCTGACTGTTATAAAGTTATAGCTTCGGTATTTTTCCCACGATATTTTCTTTAGAAGTCGAGCTGTGCAAGCGCAATACCGAGTGCATCGGCGATCTTTTGTTTAGTAGTGGTTCGCAGTGTTGTGCTGCTCTCTTGTTTTGAATAGGCGGCTTGGGAAATATGCAACTTGCTGGCAATATCAGCTTGACTGTATTTCAGATACTCTCTCCATGCTTTGATCGGTGTCCAGTGTTGATCAAAAACCATATTGACCACTTCGCTCGGCACGGTGGCTTCTTTGGGTGTGGTGAGTGCGAGGTAGTCGTCGTAGGGTATGACGGCAAAGGCAGGATTGCCTGTGCTGTCCTTGACGATGGTGACATTAGTATGTGCGTTCATCTCTTTTTTTAACCTCTTCAATAGTGACGATTTCGATCACGCCGTCAAAGTTGAAAAACACTCGGTAGTCGCCCACTCTCAAGCGGTACTGAGTTCATGCGAGTTGCCCTTGTGTCTATAAAGTTATTATATAGCTGCAAAAGTTATAAATCAACATAAAAGTTATAATATTAATATTTTATTGGACGTTTTGAGCCTGCCGATGCGCTGGGCATCGGCAGGTGTGGTTATTCGATCTGCTGTTGGACCTGCTCTAGCTGTTGCTCGAGGTCGAGCAAGGTGTAGACGAGATCGTTGCTACTGTAGGTGACGCTTGGATTCCCCGAGCTGAGCTCAAGCGATGCCCGCCATACTCTGATCTTGCCTAAGGCTTGGTCAAGTGTGGTCAAGGTATCGAAATTCGATGCTTTATTTTCCATTTGATTTTCTCTAACAATTTGATTTAACTGAAATTGCCAGACGCTAACAGTTTGATCATTCCATATTTCACTGCGGATTTCAAATGTCCCGAGATATCGGGGATAGATGAGGTCTGCCAGTGCGCCTTTGACAAGCTCGATGTCGATGAGCTTGGGAATGGTTTGGTCGTTGATCTTGCCTGTATTGGAGATTTGTACGGCTTTTGCTTCGTTGTACTCGTTGAGTAGGTCGTTGATCTGATCGGGTGCGATGCAGAGCTGTGCGTTGTCGTTGGCATGGTTGAAGCTGAACTGTGCCTGTACCAGTCGATCGACGAGGATAAATAACTGCTTGCAGAGTAGCTCGCTATGCGGATTGGTCGCTTGGACACGCTCTGCGATGGGGACGTAGGGGATGATGTGCTGATTGGTATCTTGGTTGGTATTGGTCATGCTACAGGTACTCCCACAAAGAATAACTGGAAGCTGAGCACGAGTGTGGTGCTGTAGATGGCGGTTTCGAATATGTTGCGGATGATGGTGCGCCGATGACGCTTGCGCTGACGCTGTGTATGTGCGTCGAGGTCATAAACTGGGGTGTGTTCGATCGCATGATGTTTCATGTGATACTCCTTGTTTCTAAGTCTGATAAACCTATCGCCATCTTTTCCACGAGATGGTGACAGACTGAACAGGGGTGGAAATACCGTGAAACAAGAAACGGCAAGCCTTACGGCTTCCCTGTCCAGCCTGCCATAGCACAGCAACGCTGAATTGTACGCAAAAAAATAGCCCATAGACGGACTTTTTTCGCCTTGTTTCACATATTGTTACAGGTTTCCACTCCTGTACACCGATTTTGCGGTGTAAATATATGTTGCACCACTATGCACCATGTGTCAAGATAAGCCATATTTTAATTTTTTTTTATTTAATAATTTTTGAGAGGGTGTGGTTTTCATGTATAAAAAACTGTTTGTTGTTGCTTGCTTTATGGGGCTTGTTGGTTGTGGATCAGGTACTGAAAGCAGTGCTCCTGCTGAGGGTGCAACTGTTGAGAATACTCCTGCTGAGCCGCCGATTGAAACGACGGCTGATGCGCTGTTAAAGGCTTATAAAGACAATGAGATCTCTGCGAACAACCAATTCAAAGGGAAAAATATATTAGTGTCTGCATCTATCGAATCTATCCAAGCTGATTTTAGTGATAAACCTTTTCTCACTCTGAAAGCTGGTGATCAGTTTGAATTTAATCAACCTCAGGCGCATTTTGCAGAATCTGACGAGGCTAAAGCTGGTGATTTGAAGAAAGGTCAGAAAGTGACATTGTTGTGTGTTGGTGATAGTGAAATGGCTGGTACGCCTATGTTGAAAGACTGTGTACTTCAATAAGTGTAATAAGCCGATTGATCTACGTTAAATAAAGCCCACGATGTGGGCTTTTTTGGTTGGATAATAAGAGAATATTCATGATGGATTATATAACAACTTTTATTTTTGCCGTTTTGCTGGTTGCCTGTTGGATGATATTTATCTATCCGATATTCCCAAAGTTATATTTCATGACGGTCAATCATCAACCCATGAAGCGGTTGGCTATATTTGGTCAAGTTGCTTTGATTGCTTTGGTGTTATTAATATTATTCGCCTTGCTCGTGCCTGCACCTGATAATGATTCCGAAAATGTTGCGCTGACTCCTTTTTTCATTGGATTGTTTGCGAGTATCGGTTTCATAGTGCTTGGAGCATATAAGAAGATCAATCGCACTCAGGAAGTTAAAACGGTTGAATTTAAAGCGGACACACCGAAGAAAACTTTCTACGAGAAATTGGACGAGATGCAAGCAAAACAAGATGCTAAAGCAGCTCAATCCAAGCTCGAATTTGAACAATCCAAAGCTGAACTCAAACAGACGATGTCTGATATAAAGTCAGAGTTTAAAAGTGGTTGGGCGAAGTTTAAGTCTGAAATCCGCTCTACACCTGATACAAAGCAGGATGCACCTGTTGAAATCCCTGTTGTTCAAAGTAGCTATGCGAAGTTCGTCGATGATATAAAAAATAAGCCACCTGAACCTGAACGCACCGTTGCATCAAGCTCATATAAAACGCATGAAGATAATTTTAGATATTTGTTGGAATATGTAGATCGTTTTGGAACGCCATCTCGAAGAAGTATTGATATTACATGGCTTGACACAGACGATGAAAAACGTCATTGGTCTTTTGAAGCTGACACGGCAGATGGAGAGAGAACTTTTAAAATATCCCGAGTAGTCTGTTTGCGTGATAAATGGACTAATGAGGAATATGACACACCGAAAAAGATTCGCGATCATCTTTTGATTTATTTTGGTGATGCAGACGATGACGAGGATGATGATTAAAGCCCACGATGTGGGCTTTATTATTGGGTTATTATTTTGTGAAATATCAAAGCCACTCACATAAAAATTCTTTTTGAAAGTCATCCGATGAATATTTTAATTCTGTTTGCATATTAAAGGGTTTATACGTCGCCACATCTCTTAGTTTACGGATTCGATGCATGCGCTTTTGCCAACGATAGGCTTTGCGTCGATCTTTTCGATCTGCGATACGCTTGTAATCTTTTGGTCTAAAAACGCCTCGCCATAATAGAGCGAGATCCGAATGTTTTGGTTCTGCCATACGGTTTTCCAACCATTTTGAAAATTCCATAATCTAACTGCCTTTGTTAGTGAGTCGGCGGTTGGCTTTCCAACGGTGATGGATGCGGTAGGCTTCTTTGCGGATGCGACGGTGGCGGATGTTGTGGATATGCTTTGGGTAGGATCGGGCAAAGATTTGAAGATCGGCATAGCGTGGGAGATTTGTCAACTCGAACACTTTGCCTGTAACGGACTGACCTTCGCCAATGATCTCCATTAAGAACTCTGCTTCAGCAGTAGGTCGTGGATTGACTTGAGCGGTTTGTGATCTTTGATACCATCCCATAGGGCTTTCTTTAATGATCATGAAAATAGTGTCCGTACTGCATTGTAAGCGGTTTTTAGTTGGTCGATAAACTGTGAAATGGATTGCTCAAGTGAATCCCAATGTTCGCCGAGGGCTTGGATAATGCTTTTGGCGTACGCCATCACCCATGCTTTCTTCTCTGTGCCAGTCGTCGTGCCTTGCGCTTCAACGGAGTCCATCGCTGTGGCGACGATGTTGTAGATGGCGTGTGCGGTCTGCATGGCTTGGATGATGCCGATAGCAACGGTGCTGATCTGTGTCAGTGGGGTGTTGGTGTTCATGGTTTTAGTCCTTGTGTGCGCTCTAGTGCAGACTGGCATTCGATGCAGAGGGTGATGCCACCGTAGGCTTGACGCTCGGGTGGGATCTCGTTGCCACACTCGCATTCGGTGCATGATGGTGTGGTGTAGTCCTTGGGCTTGCGCTGGACTTGATCCAGCTGACGCTGTTGGGCGATGTCGATAATGTCGGTCATGTGGTTCTCTGTGAGGTAAGCAATCAAGTCTAAGCTCCCTGTGGAAACGTCAATATCACGAGTAGCTATCATGGTTGGTCTTTGTCTTGATAGGGTTGAAGCTGGATCGCTGTGTTGGGTATGTTGCTCGGGGTGATGACGTGTGAGATGACGAATTCTGCTCGTGCTGAAAAGCCACAGTGAATGTTGAGGCATTGGTAGTAACAGACTCGAAAGAGTGGGCTGAGGAGTTTGCTACTGCGAAGTTGGAGCTTTGCGCCACAATGTGGGCATGGGAATTTGGTTGCGTTGAGTTTAGCCATCTGTGATGCATTCTATTTGGTGATGGATTTGTACCATTTTATATTATTTGGTTATATATTTGTACTTTTTTTGGGCTTTTATGCGCTATGATTGTGACTCTTGTATAAAGGAGTCGATATACGATATGCAAGTGATCAAGTGCCGATGCTGTTATAAGCTGTTGGCGAAAATCGGGCAGTTTGATCAAGTCGAGATCAAGTGTCCTCGCTGTAAATCTTTCAATGTCTATATGAGCACCGTGAGTGCCTTGTCTGAATGCCGTGAGCATCAACATCAAGGTCACTCCTATGAGCGAAAATCAACAACATCCCCTGCCTGAATATAATCTACCCAAGTACAATCCGAGCGGTCATAGCTTCAGCGGTTGGCTCGGCGGTAAATCGCAACTGGCACGTACCATCATCGAGCTGATGCCTGAACACAAAGCCTATGTCGAGGTGTTCGGCGGTGCAGGTTGGGTGCTCTTCAAAAAAACGCCATCTACTATTGAGCTGATCAATGATATCAATGACGATCTGATCAATCTGTATCGGGTGCTGAAGTATCACTTCGAGGCGTTTCTCTCTGAATATGAACTGGTGCTGTTCTCTCGGACGCAGTTCAATGACTTTCGTCAGCAGACTAAAGGGCTGACGGATATTCAGCGTGCTGTGCGGTTCTATTATCTGCTTCGCTCTGCCTTTGGCTGTCAGCTGGATGGCTCGTTTACCTACTCTCGTGATCGGATCAGTCGAATGCGTCTTGGTGAACGTCTGCGTGAGCATCTGAGCTCGATCCATCAACGGCTAGAGAATGTGATCATTGAAAATCAAAGCTATGATTATGTGATCAAGCGTATGGATGGTGAGCAGACCTTGTTTTATCTCGATCCGCCCTATTGGGACTGTGAGGGTGTCTATGGCAAGGGGATTTGGTCGAAGGATGACTTCTATGCGCTGAAAAATACCCTAGATGGTATCAAGGGCAAGTTTATCCTGAGTTTGAACGATGTGCCTGAGGTGCGAGCCTTGTTTGCTGACTATCAAATGACCCATCGCAAGATCCGCTGGACGGTAAATACGAAGGCAGCGCATGAAGCGCACAATGGTAATGAGCTGATCATTACCAACTTTGCTGTGGATCAAGTGCTATCTGAAGTAGGTTGATCGACGCTATCTGTGGTCTGTGATGCTTGCTGTTCGGCTTGGATCGCAGTCCACTCTCGTTGTGCCGCTGTTTCAGCGGTTTTTTTGTTTTTGTAGAGGTAGGTCAGGCGTTTTGGCGTGGTTTGTTCGCCTCGAGTGACTTTGGCGGTCTGTTTGCCATGTTGGTAGTAGGCGATGACACCTGTGTAGTTGCCACCCTCGTCATCAATGAGCTGGGCGATGTCGTCGCTGTCGGGCAGTTTGACTTCGGCTTCGATGTCTGAGGTGTAGCCGTTACTTGCGCTCAAGGTATGCTTGACCACTGTGCCAAGCCATACGATGCTGTCGATCTCGTCTTTGAAGCCTTGGGTGTCGATCTGCATCTCGGGGATCAGCTCGGGCATGGCGTGAGCAAGGTTGATGCTAAAGACTGCGCCTTTGGATTTGATACGGTTGTATTCGGCTCGGGCATCGTGGTAGGCACTGTCACGATCTCGGTGGTAGTGGCGAAGTTCTTTGATGGTCTTGCTACTGTCGCCAACGGTGACGCTCTGACGCTCGGCTATGTCGGGGTCGTAGTAGTAACAGGTCACGCCACTGATGTCGTCTGCGCCGTTGGTCTTGCTGTAACGGTGTCCATCGCCTGATGATCGGGTGATGTAGGCTGTCGGCAGTGCGAGTCCGCTGACGGTCTGACTAAGTCCCTTTGGCATAAATAAGAGTGTGCCGTTCTTCACGGTGGCAATGGCGTTGTGTTCGTCTGCGATGCGTGTGATGAGGTTGGCATCGGATTCGTTTTGGTCGATATGGGGCAAGGTGATGGCGGTGTAGTCGCTATGGGTATAGGGAATCAAGCCGTGTTCGCCTGCGATGGTGCTGATGATGTCCTCGATGCTTTGCTCGCTAAAGCTACGTTCTTTTTTTTGTTTGAGCGTTTTCTTGAGGTCGGCACTGGTGGCTCGGATGCTAAGTACGTCGGGCATACCGCTATGGTCTACTTCGGTGGCGAAGTATTTGCCCTTGTAGACTAAGCCTGTGTGTGACCATCCGATCCATACTTGTAGCTCGGCGTTCAGCGGTGGGATGCTCAGCAAGCCATCGTGATCAGAGAGTTCGATACTGACGCTGTCGGCTTCCATGCCACGGCGGTCTTCGATGCTCATGCTGATGAGCCGTGTGCTGAGTAGATCGCTGATGTCTTGTCCTGCGACGATGACCCGATAGATGGCTCGTGGGTACTGGCTCGGGTCTGTGCCTGCAAGGGTTGAGCCGATGCTATAAATGGCGTTGGTGAGGGTGCTTAAAATACTCATTCACTATAACCCAATGTTTAACGCAGTAAGCCGATCAAAGCTCGGGCTGTTGCCGAGATGAGCGTACCTGGTTTCTGTATTTGTTTGAGCTTGATGGTGAAGTCGATCTTGCGAGCGACGTTACCTAGATAATGGGTTTGTCCCTCTTCTAAGCTCTCGATGACGTATAAGCCAAAGACTTTGCCTGTGCCTGAGATAAGCGGAAAGGCGTTGCCTGTGTCGCCCATGACACGTAATGCGGTGACGCTGATCGGTACGCCAAGCTGTGGGGCGATCGTGCCGTTCAATGTGATGGTGTCGTCGCCACGTCCTGCAAACTGGTAGGCAGGCATATCACCCACACGTTCATTGCTCGGGTGTCGCCATGCGGTACTGCGTTGTAGCTCGTCATAGACTGCGGTCTTGATGGAGAAGACGAACATGCCGAGAATCATTTGCATTGTTTAAGTCCTATTCTTGGTCTAGTCTTGGTCTAAATAGCTGCTACGGATACGAGCGGCTTTGTCCCGATCTCGACGGTTCAATACCTGTTCGATCTGCTGTACAAGGTCTTGCCCGATCTGTCCTGCACCTGCATGGATGTGCAGGGTGATGGTGTCGCCCTCGACGATAATCGAACTGCTGCGTTGGCTCTGACTTGGGCGGTCGCTGACTCGTCCGATGGACGGCAGGACTTGTTTGACCTTGTCCAGTGCTGGGCGGTGTACACCACCGTCAAAGATGCTGAGTACCTTGTTGTATTGGCTCTTGAGCTGTGGAAATGCACCGAGTAAGCCGACACCTAGTCCGCCGACGATGTGTCCGCCCAGTCCTGCCATGACTCGGGATGGGCTGTGGATGTCCATCTTCTTTTTCATGAATTCGGGCATGTAACTATTGATGGTGTTCCAGATGCTTTTTAAGCCATTGAACTTGGACTTAATGCCGTCCACTAAGCCTTGCATGATGTTGCCACCGAGCGTTAAAAAGCGATCTTTCAGCCCTGTCAAAAACGCCATAATGTCGTCAAAGTTGCGAACGATAAAGCCGAGCGGTGTGATAGTTAAAAAGATATTGCACAGCCCTGTCCATGCC
>LULM01000236.1_pt1 | contig 17847 bp, 15 predicted proteins | sample 728151 | NCBI WGS metagenome assembly LULM01 (sample SAMN03860289, study PRJNA289734) | marine metagenome | biome: seawater column; feature: ocean; material: water; isolation source: Red Sea water column Station 149 - depth 200m | place: Saudi Arabia: Red Sea | collected 2011-10-15 | depth 200 m
CCGCGGGCGCCTCGTTGACCCGATCGCACGCGGCGAGCAGCGGCAGCGCGGCTGCCATGCCGCCCGCGCGGACGATCAGTTCGCGTCGCGGCAGGATCAGGCCGTTCACGCGTCTTCTCCCGCGCGAGGCTTGTCGGCCGGCAGACGAAACCAGCCCGTAAGCATCGATCGCAGTTCGTTGACCGGTCCCGCAAGCAGCACCATCGCGATATGGACGAGGAAGAACGCAACGAGTGCCCAGGCAAGGATGAAATGGATCGAGCGCGCCGACTGGCGCCCGCCGAACAGGTCGAGCAGCCACGGCGCCGCGGCGTTCATCCCCGGCGACATCGTCAGCCCGGTCGCGATCATCAGCGGCAGCAGCACGAAGATCACGCCGATATAGCTGAGCTTTTGCAGGATATTGTACCGCGCCGCCGCTTCGCCCGTCGGAAAGCGCAGCCGGGCGTGATCCTTGATATCCTGCCAAATATGCCCCGGCGACCATTCGGGGCGCCGGACGTGCAGATCCTTGCGCAAATGCCCGCCGATCACGGTCCACAGCATATAGAGCGTCAGGCTGATCGCCAGCACCCAGGCGAAGAAGAGGTGCCAGCGCCGCCCGTCGGCAAGGCTGTAGCTGGTGGGAATCGTCGCCCAGCCCGGAAAGGCCCAGGTCTTCGTCGCGCCATTGGCGTCGGTCCAGCGGCCAAGCACACCCGTCGTATCGATCTCGACAGCGGCAATGCGGAGGTAGCCGCGATTCGCCTTCGACCCGATCGACAGCCACGGCTGGTCGTAGTTTGCGCCATATTGCCCCCAGTAGAGGCGCGGGTGCGCGTTGAAGATCATCAGCCCGCTCATCAGCATGACGAGCAGCGTCGCGGCGTTGATCCAGTGCCAAAGCCGCGTCGGCAGCCGATGGCGATAGACGCGCGGCGGCGGGGCGGCCGCGGGGGCGACGGGGGACTGGTCCTCTTCCATATCCCTCATTCGCTCCCGCTCCCTCTCCGGTTACGCTGTCGTTGCGATCATGCCGCGGGCTGAGCCGCAAATTCCTCGCGATATTTGTTGCGCAGGCTGACCTTGTCGATCTTTTCGCTGCCCAGCTTCGGCAGCGCATCGGTCGCCATCCAGATGCGATAGGGCACCTTGAACGCCGCCAGCCGCTCCTGCAGGAAGGCCGTCAGTTCGTTTGCATCGACGCTGCTCTCGGGTTTCAGCCACACGACAGCGCCGACTACTTCGCCCAGCCGCTCGTCGGGCAGGCCGAACACCGCACATTCATTGACGTCGGCATGTTCGTAGATCGCCGCCTCGACCTCCTGACAGCTGATATTCTCGCCGCCGCGGATGATGATGTCCTTCTTGCGATCGACGATGAACAGATAGCCGTCGGCATCGAGATAGCCGAGGTCGCCGGTGCGGAAATAGCCATTGTCGAAAAAGGCCGCCTTGGTCGCCGCCGGATTGTTCCAATAGCCTTCGAAATTGCAGATCGACCGGATGCACACTTCGCCGACCTGTCCCTGCGCGAGCGCCGCGCCATTGTCGTCGAGGATCGCGAGATCGACGAGCGGTTTCGACGCCGGGCCGGTCGAAAGCGGCTTTTCGACGTAATTTTCGTTGATGATGCCGCAGCCCACGGCGTTGGTTTCGGTAAGGCCATAGCCGAGCAGCGGCTTGCCTTCGCCCATTTCGGTCGCCAGGCGCTTCACATGTTCGGGCGGGCGCGGTGCCCCGCCGCCGGCGTAGCTTTTGCACGTCGACAGATCGTAATTCTTGCGGTTCGGATGGACGAGAATCTCGTAGCTCATCAGCGGCACGCCGACGAAATAATTGACCTGTTCGTCCTGGATCAGCCGCATCGCCTCTTCGGCATTCCACTTCGGCATCAGTACGAGTTTCCGGCCGAGCGCGAAGCTTTGCAGGAACACGGGGATTTCGGCGGTGACGTGGAACAGCGGGGTGCAGATCAGCGTCGCGGGCTGAATATCGGACATCTGCCCGTCTTCGGTCAGAAGATGGACGATGCTCGCGGTCTGGGTGACATAGTTGAAGATCGCCTGGACCACCGAACGGTGACGCGAATAGGCGCCCTTCGACTGACCCGTCGAACCCGAGGTGAAGAGAATCGTCGCCAGATCGTCGCCGGTGAGCACGGGCAAGGCGGTGTCGGCGCTGCCGCTGACCGGCGCGATCGCTTCGGCGATCGGGCGCGTGATGTCGAGCGTCACGACCTTGGCACTGTGCGTCACGCCGGGTTCGGCCAGCCGCGCCGCGCGCTGCGGATCGGCGATTACCAGCTTCGCCTCCGCATCCTCGATCCCCGCCGCCAGCTCGCCGCCCTGCCACCAGCCGTTGAGCAGGGTCGCGCAGCCGCCCGCGAGCAGGATGCCGAGGTAGCTGACGCACCAGGCATTGGCATTGCGCATCGCCAGCCCGACACGGTCGCCGCGCGCGACGCCGTGCGTTTCGATCAGTCCCGCCGCAACTTTCCGCGCGGCGGCATAGACCTGTTTGAAGCTCAGCCTTTCATCGCCTTCGACCAGAAAGGTGGCGTCGCCATGCTGCGCACAAAAAAACGCAACATAGTCGCCCAGATTCGTCGGCGCATTGGTGATGAAGGGCAGCGAACGCCCGTCCTTTTCGATGGATCCGACCTGGATCGGCCCGCCGGGGCCGGTGATCAGTTCATATGCGGCGTCCAGGCGCAGATCGAGCGCGGATGGCATCCTGTATCTCTCCTCTTGGTCTCGTGGCGCTTACCCCTTATGGGGAAGCCCTCTCCTGGGGAAGGTTCCGAGAATATATGTTTCTTTTTGCAACCCTAGCCGAAGCAACGCAATATGTGAACTTCCATGACCTGATGGGAGACAATAGCGCGATTGCCTTTTCGGTATTCGGGCTTCCGATCCGTTGGTACGCCCTCGCCTATCTCGCGGGCATTTTCGTCGGCTATTGGTATCTTACCAAGCTGATCGACCAGCCGGGCTCGCCGATGGCGCGCCGTCACGCCGACGACATGATCTTCTATGCAATGCTCGGAATCATCCTGGGCGGACGCATCGGCTATGTCCTGTTCTACAATCTGGAATCCTATATCCGCGATCCCGCCGCAGTCTTCCGCCTCTGGGACGGCGGCATGTCGCTGCACGGCGGCGTACTCGGCGTGCTGGTCGCGATCTGGTATGTAACGCGCAAGGAGAAGCTCAGCTTTCTGCGCTTCTGCGACTATGTCGCGTGCGTCGTGCCTTTCGGCCTCTTCTTCGGCCGCCTCGCCAATTTCGTGAATGGCGAACTTTGGGGCCGCGCCACGACGGTGCCGTGGGCGATCATCTTTCCCGAAAGCGGCACGATGGACCCGCGGCATCCCAGCCAGCTTTACGAAGCGGGACTGGAAGGCATCGTCATGATGGCGGTGCTCGCCTGGTTCTTCGTCGTCGAATATTTCCGCGAACCCGATGTTCAGCGCCAGTGGGTCGTCGATATGACCGGCCTGTCGATGGGCCAGTGGTTGACCGTGCCGATGCTGCTCGCCGGCATATGGCTCGTCGCGACCGCCAAGGGTCGGCGCAAGCGCGTCGAACCCGTCGCGGGGTCCGACAGCGTTGCCTGACGGACCGCCGACCCCCGACGATTTGATGAGGGAAATTGCCGCGGCGCGAACGGTGACGGTCGCCGACTATATGGCGGCGGCGAACGCGCATTATTACGCGACGCGCGACCCGCTCGGCGCCGCGGGCGATTTCACCACGGCGCCCGAAATCAGCCAGATGTTCGGCGAAATGGTCGGCGTCTGGATCGCCGACCTGTGGACCCGTGCGGGCGGCCCCGCCTTTCATTATGTCGAATTGGGGCCGGGGCGCGGCACACTCGCCGCCGACGCGCTGCGCACCGCCGCCCGCTTCGACTGCAAGCCGCAGGGACTCCATCTCGTCGAGACGAGCCCGGCGCTGCGCGCGGCGCAGTCGGCGCGCCTGCCGGACGCAGAGCATCATGACGAGATCGACAGCCTGCCGGACGACCTGCCGTTGATCGTCATCGCCAATGAATTTTTCGACGCGCTGCCCGTCCATCAATATGTGGCAACGAAGGACGGCTGGCGCGAGCGCATCGTCGTGCGTGGGGGCAACGGCATAACCGCTGCTCCGGACACGGTTCCCGCGGACGAGGCCATACCGCCGGCGCTGCGCGACCGCGCCGAAGGCACGATCGTCGAAACCGCGCCTGCCGCCGCCGCGGTGATGCATCAGTGCAGCGCACGGCTCGCACGGCAGGGCGGCGCAATGCTCGCGATCGACTATGGCTATTGCGGCCCCGCCACCGGCGACACGCTGCAGGCGGTAAAGGCGCATCGTTTCGCCGATCCCTTCGCCGATCCGGGCGAGGTCGACCTGACCGCCCATGTCGACTTCGCGGCGCTTGCCCATGCCGCGCGGCGCCCCGGCACGAACGTCTTCGGCCCCGTTGATCAGGGCGTCTGGTTACAGGCAATGGGCATTGACGCCCGCTTGCAGACGCTGGTCGCTGCCTCGCCCGAACGCGCGGCCGATTTGCAGGGACAGCGCGACCGGCTGGTCGCAGCCGATCAGATGGGAACATTGTTCCAGGCGATGGCGCTGACCGGCGCCGGCTGGCCGCAGCCCGCCGGATTCGATAGTTCGGGAGAGATTGCATGACCGACGTCACGCTCGCGACCGCCGCCGACGCCGACGCGCTGTCGCGCTTTGCCGAAGCCGCCTTCGTGCAGACCTTCGGCCACATCTATGATCCCCTCGGCTATACCAAGCTTGGTCCCATCGATTTCGATCTGCCCGAGGGGCAGCCGGCGGAGGGCGCGACCGAACTCCACCAGCTTTATGTCGCCGCCGAAGCCAAAGGGACGGGCGTTGCCGCGGCGCTGATGCAATGGGGCATCGACTGGGCGCGCCAAAGGGCATCGATCCTCTATCTGTCGGTCTTCACCGAGAACCCGCGCGCGCAGGCTTTTTACCGCCGCTATGGCTTCGTCGATGTCGGCCGCAACGCATTCCGCGTCGGCAACCATATCGACGAAGACCGGATCTGGAGGCTCGACCTGTGACCCCGCCTTTCACCACCGCCGCCCCGCTCGCCGGGGTCGCGCACGGATTTTTCGGACGGCGCGGCGGCGTGTCGACCGGCGAGCTTGCCTCGCTCAACTGCGGCGTGGGATCGGGCGACGATGCCGCGCTGATTGCGGAAAATCGCCGCCGCGTCGGCGCCGCCGTGCTGCCGGGCGCCGCGCTGACGGGGCTTTATCAGGTGCATGGCAATCGCTGCCACATCGTCGATGCGGACAGCGACCTTGCCGCCCGGCCCGAAGCCGACGCGCTGGCGACGCGCACGCCGGGCATATTGCTCGGCATCCTCACCGCCGATTGCGTCCCGGTGCTGTTTGCCGATCGCTCGGTGGGGGTCGTCGCGGCGGCGCATGCCGGGTGGAAAGGCGCGATCGCCGGGATCACCGACGCGGCGCTCGACGCAATGGAAAGCCTCGGCGCGCGGCGCAGCGATGTCGTCGCGGCGATCGGCCCCTGCATCGGCCGCGCGTCCTATGAGGTCGATGACGGCTTCGTGCAGCGCTTCGTCACCGACGATCCCGCCAACGAACGCTTCTTCGCGGCCGGCAAGCCGGGACACGCTATGTTCGACATCGCCGCCTATGTCGCGGCGCGCCTCGCGGCCGCGGGCGTCGCCAAGGTTGCCATCGGCGGGCAGGACACCTACGCCGAAGCAGAGGAATATTTCAGCTATCGCCGCGCCTGCCATAAAAGCGAGAACAGCTATGGCCGGCAGCTTTCGGTGATCGGATTGGGGGACGGATGACGCGCACGCGCCTGCTCGGGCTGATCGGCGGCTTGCTGGCTTTCGTCGCGATGCTGGCGCTGCCGGCCCCCGCGGGCATGGAACCGACGGCGTGGCGCGTTGCGGCGCTGACCGTCCTGATGGCAATCTGGTGGATGACCGAAGCGATGCCGCTGACCGTCACCGCACTCCTTCCCTTCCTGACCGTCCCGGCCTTCGGGGTGATGGACGCCAATGCCATCGCCAAGGAATATTATTCGCCGATCCTGTTTCTGATCCTGGGCGGTGCCTTCCTCGCACTCGCGATCGAGCGCGTCGGGCTGCACCGCCGGCTCGCACTGGCGCTGCTCAAGCGCGCGTCGCCGACCGCGACCGGGCTGCTCTTCGCTTTCATGGCGGCGACCGCGCTGCTCAGCATGTTCATTTCCAACACGTCGACCGCGCTCATCATGGTGCCGATCGCGCTGGCGGTCGTCGGAGCCGCCGGCGCCCGCGAGGGCGATACCGAGGGTTTCCCCGGCGCCGTGATGATGGGGATTGCCTTCGCCGCTTCGCTCGGCGGACTGGGCACATTGGTCGGCAGCCCGACCAACGCCATCGCCGCGGGCCTGATCGAGCGGACGCTCGGGCTGCACATCTCCTTCCTCGACTGGGCGATTTATGGCGTGCCGGTGGTGCTTGTGTCGGTGCCCTTTGCGATGATCGTCCTTGCGCGGGTGCAGCGGCTTGCCGAGCATCCGTTCGACGGGCGCGCGGCGGCGGCCGCGCTCGGCAACCAGGCAATCTGGTCGACCGCCGAGCGGCGCGTCGTGCCCGTGTTTCTGCTCGTGCTGATCGCCTGGGTGATGCAGCCCTGGCTCGAACCGCTGTTCCCGAAGGGCGCGCTGACCGACGGCACCGTCGCGGTGGCGGGCAGCCTGCTGCTGTTCGTCGTGCCCGACGGTACCGGCCGGCCGCTGCTCGTCTGGAAGGAAGCCGATCGCGCGCCCTGGGGCGTCATCATGATGTTCGGTGGCGGGCTTGCCCTCGCTGCCGCAATCACCGAGAGCGGACTTGCCGCCTGGCTGGGCGCGGTTCTCGCACCGCTCGGTTCGATCCCGACGATCCTCCTTGCGGCGGTGATTGTCGCGCTGACGATCCTGATCACCGAATTCGCCAGCAATGTCGCAACGGCGAGCGGCATCATGCCCGTGCTCGCCGCGCTGATCGCGGCGACCGGCACTGATCCCGTCCTCCTTGCCCTGCCGGTCGCGATGGCGGCAAGCTGGGGCTTCATGCTGCCATCGGGAACGGGCCCCAACGCGCTTGCCTGGGCGACGGGCAACATCGCTCTGCCGCGTATGCTCAAGGCGGGGCTGGCGCTCGATCTGCTCGGCGTACCGCTGCTGATCGGCATTATCTGGGCCATCGCCGCGCTTGCCTGACCCGGCTGACCGCGAACCGGTTTCAATCGTAACCAGCCTTGCTATAGCTGCGTGATCATTTTCAGGAGCATGTCATGGCCACGCGCGGCAAGAACAAGGCGAATATCGAAGCAGTCGGCGGCAAGAAGCTGACCCCCGCGACGCAGATGATGGGGCATGGCTATGACCCCTTTCTGTCCGAAGGCGCGCTGAAGCCGGCGATCTTCCTGACCTCGACCTTCGCGTTCGAAAGCGCAGCGGCGGGCAAGCGCTTCTTCGAACATATCACCGGCAAACGACAGGGGCCCGCCGATGGCCTTGTCTATTCGCGCTTCAACGGCCCCAATCAGGAGATCGTCGAAGATCGGCTCGCGCTGTGGGACGGCGCCGACGATGCGCTCGTCTTTTCGAGCGGGATGTCGGCGATCGCGACGCTGATGCTGGCGCTCGTCGGACAGAATGACGTGGTCGTCCATTCGGGGCCGCTCTATGCCGCGACCGAGACGCTGATCGCGCGCATCCTCTCGCGCTTCGGCGTCGGCTTCGTCGATTTTCCGGCAGGCGCGACGCGCGAGCAGATCGACGACGTGCTCGCCCGCGCCCAGGCGCTCGCCGACGAAAAGGGCGGCAAGGTCGCTCTCGTCTATCTCGAAAGCCCAGCGAACCCGACGAACGCGCTCGTCGATGTCGAGGCGGTGCGCGGCGCACGCGATGCCGCCTTCCCCGGCGACCACAAGCCCGCGATCGCGATCGACAACACCTTCCTCGGCCCGCTCTGGCAACAACCGCTCAAGCAGGGCGCCGAACTCGTCGTCTATAGTCTGACCAAATATGCCGGGGGTCATTCGGACCTGGTCGCGGGCGGCGTGGCGGGCGATCAGCGGCTGATCGACATCATCCGGCCGATGCGGAACACGATCGGCACCATCTGCGATCCCAATACGGCGTGGATGCTGTTGCGCAGCCTCGAGACGCTCGAACTGCGCATGAGCCGGGCGGGCGAGAATGCGCTGAAGGTCTGTACCTTCCTGCGCGATCATCCGAAGGTCGAGGGCCTCGGCTATCTCGGTTTCATCGCCGATCCGCGCCAGCAGCACATCTTCAACCGCCACTGCAGCGGCGCCGGATCGACCTTCTCGCTGTTCATCAAGGGCGGTGAGGAAGAGAGCTTCCGTTTTCTCGACGCGCTCAAGATCGCCAAGCTTGCGGTCAGCCTCGGCGGCACCGAAACGCTCGCCAGCCATCCGGCGGCAATGACGCATCTGTCGGTCCCCGACGAACGCAAGAAAGCGCTGGGCATCACCGACAATCTCGTCCGCATCTCTATCGGGATCGAAGATGCCGACGATCTGATCGCCGACTTCGCGCAGGCACTGGACGCGGTCTGAGCGCAGGGGAGGCTGGCGCCTCCCTTACCGCCGAGCCGGCTATGTCTTCTGCCGCCAGTCGACGACGGCCCATCCCCGCTGCGGCGCCAGCTTCTTCAGCGCGCGCGACGGCGTCGTCGCCACCGCCTCGTCGGCGAAGCCCAGCATCGGATGATCGGAGACATGATCCGAATAGGCGCGGATATGCGCGTCTTCGCGGGTGATGGCATTATCGGCGAGCCATTCGCCGATGCGCGCGAACTTGGCCGCGCCATAGCAATTGTCGCCCGCCAGCCGCGCGTGGGCGTAGAGGTCGGCCGGGTCCGCCCCCGCCAGCGCCTCCACCACGTACGCGCCCTGGGAGTGCCCGGCGCAGGCGACCGGCGGCGTCGCGACGACGTCGAGGCCCTGACGCTGGAGGGCGGCGAGGCCGGCCAGCTGGGTCAGCAGGATGCCGGGCACCGACACCGCGGGCGCCTGCAGCGCCGCCGCGTCGGGGACCTCAGGAGCGTCGTCGTCCTCGGCCGACTCGCCGACGGCGAGCGCGTCGAGCCAGGCGAGCGGCGCGACGTCGACGCCCGTGCGCAGCAGCTCGGCGGCGACCGGCGCAAGACGCTGCTCGGCGCGCGCGACGAGACCGGCGACGTCGGACTCGAGGGCGAAGTCGCGCACGAGCGCGGCGAGCGGCTCGAGCCACGGCTCCCCCTGCCCGCCGGCGACCACGGCGTAGCGCTGGCCCCCTCGGAGCCGGTCGACCAGCGCCTCGCGGCGGCCTCCCGTGGCGGTGGTGGTGCTCGTCGGGCTCGTGGGGGTGGTGGTCACGTCGTGATACCTCGCTGCGACAGGTGGGCGGAACCCCCATCGTCGCAAAACGTGAGAGGAACCTCAAGTTTATTCCGAGGGTTTCCTCATGTTCTTCGTGTCACACGACGCGGCGCACGCCACCCGCCCGCTTCTCCTCCCCCCCATCGGTGCCTGGGCAACCGCAGACACGCTCCTGTCGTTGCCCCGACACCGACCGGCCGACCTCCTGCGCATCGGTGCCTCAGCAACATCAGGGGCACTCCTGCGGTTGCAGATCCACCGATGGACGGGGAAGGTCACGCAGCGCAGCAGCAGGTCCTCGGCACAGACGGACGACCCCGCAGCCACCAGGTGGCCGCGGGGTCGTCGAGGACGGCAGCGACGTCAGACGCCGCCGGTCAGCAGGAGGCCGCCGTCGGCGGTGATCGTCTGACCGGTCAGCCAGGCCGCGTCGTCGGACAGCAGGAACCCGACGACGCCGGCGATGTCCTCGGGCAGGCCGAGTCGCTTGAGCGGGTACGGGGCCGACACCTCGTCCTCACGACCGTCGTAGAGCGCCTTCGCGAACTTCGTCTTCACGACGGCCGGCGCCACACCGTTGACCCGGATGTCGGGGCCGAGCTCGACCGCCAGCTCCTCGGTCACGTGGATGAGCGCCGACTTCGACGCGCCGTACATGCCGATGTTCGGGGCCGGCTTCGGCCCGGCCACCGACGACACGTTGACGATCGCGCCGCCGTGCTCGCCCATCCACTGCCGGTACGCCTGCTGCGCCCACGCGACGGCCGACAGCACGTTGACCGCGAAGATCTTCGCCGCGGCCTCGAGGTCGATGTCGATCATGCGGCCGTACACCGGGTTGATGCCGGTGTTGTTCACCAGGAAGTCGAGCCGACCGAACCGCTCGATCGCGGTGCGGACCGCCTCCTCCTGGTGCGCGGCGTCGTCGCCCGAGCCGGCCACGAACGCGGCCCGGTCGGCCCCGAGCGACGCCACGGCCTCCTTGAGCGCGTCGGCCTTGCGTGCCGTGACCAGCACCTTTGCCCCGTCGTCGACGAGTCGCTGCGCGATGCCCAGGCCGATCCCCCGGCTCGCGCCGGTGACGATCGCGACCTTGCCGTCGAAGCGACCCATCAGGACAGCCGCTCGATGACCATCGCCATGCCCATGCCGCCGCCGACGCACATCGACTCGACGCCGAACTGCTTGTCGTGCCACTGCAGGGAGTTGATGAGCGTGCTGGTGATGCGCGCGCCGGTCATGCCGAACGGGTGACCGACGGCGATCGCGCCGCCGTTGACGTTGAGCTTCTCCAGCGGGATGCCGAGCACCTTCGCCGAGCCCCACGACTGGACCGCGAAGGCCTCGTTGATCTCGTAGAGGTCGATGTCGTCGATGCCCATGCCGGCGTTGCGCAGGGCGGCCGGGATGGCCTCGACCGGGCCGAGGCCCATGATCTCCGGAGACAGGCCGGTCACGGCGGTGGAGACGATGCGCGCGAGGGGCGTCAGGCCGAGCGCCTTGGCCTTCTCGTCGCTCATGATGACCACGGCGGCGGCACCGTCGTTGAGCGGACACGCGTTGCCGGCCGTCACGGTGCCGTCGGGACGGAATACCGGCTTGAGCTGGCTCACGGCCTCGAGCGTGACGCCGGCGCGGGGTCCGTCGTCCTTCGAGACGACGGTGCCGTCGGGCAGCGTCACCGGGGTGATGTCCTTCGCCCAGAAGCCGGACTCGATGGCCGCCTCCGCGAGGTTCTGGCTGCGCACGCCGAACTCGTCCTGCTCCTCGCGGCTCATGCCGAGGTGCTGGGCGACGTTCTCGGCCGTCTGGCCCATCGCGATGTAGAGGTCGGGGAGCTCGCCGCCCTCGCGCGGGTCCGTCCAGGTGTCGGCACCGCCCTCGGCGCGCTTCGCGGTGCGGGCGATCGCGTCGGCGAACAGCGGGTTCTCCGAGCCGGGCAGGTCGGAGAAGCCGTTCTGGAAGCGGCTCACCGTCTCCACGCCGGCGGAGATGTAGGCGTCGCCCTCACCGGCCTTGATGGCGTGGAACGCCATGCGGGTGGTCTGCAGCGACGACGAGCAGTAGCGGTTCACGGTGACGCCGGGCAGGTGGTCCATGCCGGAGAGCACGGCCACGGCACGCGCCAGGTTGTGACCCGCCTCGCCGGCCGGCTGGCCGACGCCGAGGTGCAGGTCGGTGATGTCCTTCGGGTCGAGCCCGGGGACCTTCTCGAGGGCGGCCTGCACCATCTGCACGGTGAGGTCGTCGGGACGCATGTCCTTCAGCGAGCCCTTGACGGCGCGGCCGATGGGCGAGCGGGCGGTCGAGACGATGACGGCTTCGGTCATGGTGCTGCCTTCCGGTGGTGGGGTGGTGCGGCGTCGTGCAGGTGCGGGGCCCGTGCCCCCGCGATCAGCTGGGGCGGTGGAGGGACCCGGCAGGGGTGCCGGGACTCCGCGATCAGCTGGGGCGGCAAAGGGACTAGCGCTCAGAGGCCGAGGTCGCGGCCGATGAGCTCCTTCATGATCTCGTTGGAGCCGGCCCAGATGCGGGTCACGCGGGCGTCGCGCCAGGCGCGGGCCACGCGGTACTCGTTCATGAAGCCGTAGCCGCCGTGGATCTGGACGCAGTGGTCGAGCACCTGGTTCTGGACGTCGGAGGTGTACCACTTGGCCTTGGCGGCGTCGACGGCGCTGAACTTCTTCTCGGCGTGGGCGGCGACGGCGTTGTCGAGGTAGGCCTCGGCGACCTCGATCTTGGTGACGAGCTCAGCGATGAGGAACTTGTTCCACTGGAAGTTGCCGATGGCCTGGCCGAACGCCTTGCGGTCCTTGGCGTACTGGATGGTCTCGACGAGGATCTGCTTGGCGTGGGCGATGTTGGAGATCGCGCAGCTGAGCCGCTCCTGCGGGAGCTTCTGCATCATGTGGATGAACCCGCGGTCGAGCTCGCCGATGATGCGGTCGTCGCCGACGCGGACGTTCTCGAAGAACAGCTCGGCGGTGTCGGACTCGGTCTGGCCGACCTTGTCGAGCTTGCGGCCGCGACTGAAGCCCTCGTCGCCGGCCTCGATGGCGAAGAGGGTGATGCCCTTGGCGCCCTTCTCCGGCGACGTGCGGACGGCGGTGACCACGAGGTCGGCGCTGTAGCCGTTGGTGATGAAGGTCTTGGAGCCGTTGATGACCCACTCGTCGCCGTCGCGGACGGCGGTGGTCTTCAGCGCGGCAAGGTCGGACCCGCCGCCGGGCTCGGTCATGCCGATGGCCAGCAGGCACTCGCCCGACGCGATCTTCGGCAGCCAGCGCTCCTTCTGCTCCTGCGTGCCGAGCTCGACGATGTACGGCGCGGTGATGTCGGAGTGGATGCCGACGCAGGACGCGAGGGCGGCGCTGACCTTGCTGAGCTCCTCGGCCCAGACGGCGTTGAAGCGGAAGTCCTCGGCGCCGGCGCCGCCGAACTCCTCGGGGATCTCCAGGCCGAGGAGGCCGAGCTCGCCCGCGGCCAGCCAGAAGTCGCGTGGGAGGGCCTTGTCCTCGATGTACTGCTCGATGTGCGGGGCGACCTTCTTGGCCAGGAACGTCGCGCAGGTGTCGCGGAAGTCCTCGTGGTCGGCGGTGTAGACGGTGCGGTCCATCGGGTCCCTCGTGCTCTGGTGTGTCTCGTGCTCGGACGTGAAGTGACGCGCCAGTAGGTAAGCGCTTGCTTAGCGTGCCCGGCATGGGCCATGCTGTCAACCGACGAAAGGGACGATGTCATGACCGCCACAGCGCGCGAGCGGCTCCTGGAGGCCGCCGTCGAGGCGTTCGCCGAGAAGGGCTTCACGGCGACGACGACCCGCGACATCGCGGCGCGCGCCGGCATGAGCCCGGCAGCGGTCTACGTCCACCACGACACCAAGGAGTCGCTGCTCTTCACGGTCAGCATCGACGGGCACCGCTCGGCCCTGCAGGTCGTGGAGTCCGCCGACGACCCCGCCGCCGCCCCGCCCGAGCGTCTGCGGCGCTTCGTGCACGACTTCAGCGCCTGGCACGCGTCGCACAGCCGCGTCGGCCGCATCGTGCAGTACGAGTTCGACGCGCTGACCCCGGAGCACCGCTCCGAGGTGGCCGCGCTGCGTCGCGCCATCGAGCGCGTCATGCAGCGCGTGCTCGAGGCGGGCGTCGCCTCGGGCGACTTCGCCGTCGACGACGTCGTCGGCACCACCCGGGCGATCCTGTCGCTCAGCATCGACCTCGTGCGCTGGTTCTCCCCCACCGGCCCGCAGACGCCGCAGGACGTCGCCGAGCTGCACGCCCGCCTGGCGCTGCGGATGGTCCTGGCGCACGACGACTGACGGCGCCCACCCGAAAGGGTGGACGCCGCCAGAGGTGCTGTCGCAGTCGCGCTGCGCAGGGGTGCGGTGCGAGCTCAGGCCTCGAGCACGGCCTCCGCGTTGATCGTGATGGTGATCTTGTCGCCGATCATGACCTTGTCGCCCTCGAGCGGGATGTTGAAGTCGATGCCGAACTCCTTGCGGCTGATCTCGCCGGTGGCCTCGACGCCGACGCGCGTGCCGCCCCACGGGTCCTTGCCCTCGCCGAGGAAGTCGACGTCGAGCTGCAGGGGCTTGGTGACGCCCTTGATCGTGAGGTCGCCGTTGACGACGAAGGACTCGTCGGACTTCTGGACGACGCCGGTGCTGGTGAAGGTCATCTTCGGGTGCGTCTCGGTGTCGAAGAAGTCGCTCGAGCGCAGGTGGTTGTCACGGTCGGCGGTGCCCGTGTTGATCGAGGAGAGGTCGACCTCGACGCTGACCTTCGAGTCGCTGATCGGGTCGGCGCTGACGATCGAGCCCTCGAAGGTCTCGAACTTCCCGCGGACCTTGCTCATGATATGACGCACGGCGAAGCCGATCTCGGTGTGCGTGGGGTCGAGGTTCCAGGTGCCGGTGGTGATGCTCATGAGGTGTCTCCTGAAGTCGGGGTGCGGCTCGTGGTTGAGCCGTCAACGAGGAAGACGCTACCATGTAGTTGAAGCCTCAATCAACACCCTCTCCTGGACTGCCTCGCCACGAACCTAGGATGTGCCCCATGACCAGCGCCCCCATCGACGAGAACTCGGACACGACGCCCTGGCTCGACACCGAGCAGCAGCGGTGGTGGCGCTCCTACCTCGGCGGCTCGACGGTGCTCCTCGACCAGCTCGACCGCGACCTGCGCGCCGCGCACGACCTCTCGATGGCCGAGTACGAGATCCTCGTCCGCCTCTCCGAGGCCGAGGACCGCTCGATCCGCATGGCCGAGCTCGCGGCCGCCGTCTCGCACTCGCGCAGCCGCATCACCCACACCATCGCCCGACTCGAGCGTGACGGCATCGTGCGCCGCGCCGCGAGCTGCACCGACGGTCGCGGGGTGAGCGCCGTGCTCACCGACCACGGCCACGACGTGCTCGCCCAGGCCGCCCACACCCACGTGCGCGGCGTCCACGACTACCTCGTCGCACGCTGCAGCCGCGAGGACCTCGCCGCCGTCGGGCGGGTCCTGGAGGCCGTCCGCACCGGCCTCGAGGGTCGCGGCTTCTGACGTCGGGCCCCGCCTCGAGTCACCGACGCCCCTTCCTGAGCCAGGAAGGGGCGTCGGCGTCTCGCATGACGGGAGTGCTCAGTCGCGGGTGAGGCGACGGTGCGTGACGCGGTGCGGTCGCGCCGCCTCCTCGCCGAGTCGCTCGATCTTGTTCTCCTCATAGGACGCGAAGTTGCCCTCGAACCAGAACCAGCGGCCCGGCTCGTCCTCGGTGCCCTCCCACGCCAGGATGTGCGTGGCGATGCGGTCGAGGAACCAGCGGTCGTGCGACGTGACGACGGCGCAGCCCGGGAAGTCGAGCAGCGCGTCCTCGAGCGAGGACAGGGTCTCGACGTCGAGGTCGTTGGTGGGCTCGTCGAGCAGCAGCAGGTTGCCGCCCTGCTTGAGGGTCAGCGCGAGGTTGAGGCGGTTGCGCTCACCACCGGACAGCACACCGGCCTTCTTCTGCTGGTCGGCGCCCTTGAAGCCGAAGGAGGCCACGTAGGCGCGGCTGTTCATCTCGAAGTTCGCGACCTTGATGAAGTCGAGCCCGTCGGAGACGACCTCCCAGACGTTCTTGTCGGCGGCGATGCTGCCCCGGCTCTGGTCGGCGTAGGAGATCTTGACCGTCTGGCCGACCTCGAGGGTCCCTGCGTCGGGCACCTCGTTGCCGGTGATCATGCGGAAGAGGGTGGTCTTGCCGACGCCGTTCGGGCCGACGACGCCGACGATGCCGGCGCGCGGCAGCGAGAAGCTGATGTCGTCCCACAGCGTGCGGCCCTCGAAGCCCTTGCTGAGGCTCTTCGCGTCGAGCACGACGTCGCCGAGGCGCGGACCGGCGGGGATGTTGATCTCGCTCGTGTCGATCTTGCGGGCGCGCTCGGCCTCGGCCGCGAGCTCCTCGTAGCGGGCCAGACGCGCCTTGCTCTTGGCCTGACGGCCCTTGGCGTTGGAGCGGACCCAGTCGAGCTCCTTCTCCAGCATCTTGGCGCGCTTGGCGTCCTTCGCGCCCTCGATCTTGAGGCGCTCCTTCTTCGTCTCCAGGTAGGTGGAGTAGTTGCCCTCGTAGCCGTGGATGCGGCCGCGGTCGACCTCGGCGATCCACTCGGCGACGTTGTCGAGGAAGTAGCGGTCGTGGGTGACGGCCAGGACGGCGCCCGGGTAGGTCTTGAGGTGTCCCTCGAGCCACTGCACCGACTCGGCGTCGAGGTGGTTGGTGGGCTCGTCGAGGAGCAGCAGGTCGGGCTGCTGGAGCAGCAGCTTGCACAGCGCCACGCGGCGGCGCTCACCACCGGAGAGGTGGTCGACGAGCTCGTCCGGCGGCGGGCAGCGCAGCGCGTCCATCGCCTGGTCGAGGCGCGAGTCGAGGTCCCACGCGTTGACGCTGTCGAGGAACGTCTGCAGGTCGCCGGTCTCGGCCATGAGGGCGTCGTAGTCGGCGTCGGGCTCGCCCATCTCGGCGTACGCCTCCTCGAGGCGCTTCATCTTGTCCTTGACCTCCGAGACCGCCTCCTCGACGTTCTCCAGGACGGTCTTGCCCTCCGTGAGGGGCGGCTCCTGCTGGAGCATGCCGACGGTGGCCTCGGGGTCACGGACGATGTCGCCGTTGTTCGGCTGGTCGAGGCCGGCCATGAGCTTCAGGAGCGAGGACTTGCCCATGCCGTTCGGCCCCACGACGCCGATCTTGGCGCCGTGCAGGAACGAGAGGGTCACGTCGTCGAGGACGACCTTGTCGCCGTGGGCCTTGCGGACGTTGCGCAGGGAGAGAACGTAGTCAGCCATAGGGCACCCAGCGTACCGACGGCGGCCGACGTGCCGCGCCTCGCGGTGGTCCGCGACGTCCGCGGACTCAGCCCAGGGCGCGCAGGATGCCCGAGCGGTAGCGCTCGTAGCGGTCGAGCTCGGCCTGCAGCGGCGCGACCACCTTCTGCTCGGAGACCTCGGCGACGGCGCGACGCCGAGGAGGAGCAGCAGCGGCAGCGACGTGCCTGCCACGACCGGCGCGTCACCCACCTGCCAGCCCACGAGGCCGCTGAGCAGCTCGACCGCTCCCCAGCCGACGCCGACGACGAGCGCCGCGAACGCGATCCACTGCAGCACGTCGACCGCGCGCCACCAGAACGGCGTGCGGGACAGGCCGAGGTCGATGCGGTCGACGGTCTCGTCGAGCTCGCGCACGACGTCGGCGCTCGTGCTCACCGACGCCTCGCGCACGGCGTCGCGCCAGGGTCGCTCGAGGCCGACGGCCGCCTTCTCGGAGATCTCGCGCACGGCCGACTCGGCCTGGGCGCGCTGGACGTGCCCGACCGAGGGCCGCACGGCACGCGAGAGCGAGGCGATGGAGCCGTCGGGGTCGATCCCGAGCTCGCGCAGCGGGTCCTTGCGCAGGCGTCCGACCCAGCGCAGCGGCGGCCAGCCGGTGTGGCGGCGCGCGGTGCGCAGCGTCGAGGCCTCCACCGCCTCGACGAGCTGCGGTGCGCCGACGCTGTCGAGCAGCGCGAGGTCGAGCGCCTGGCGGTCGATGTCGGTGATGCCCGGGATGTCGCTGCGGCCCCCGACCGTGACGATGCCCGCCGCCGACGCCGCGATGTCCTGCGCGAGGCGCTCCTTGGCGGAGGCCTTCGCGCGGATGCGGCGCGCGAGCTCGCGCTTGAGGTCGTCGACCCCGTCGCCGCGGTGCGCGGAGACGCCGAGGACCGGCACGCCCGGCAGACCCTCGCGGTCGAGGATGGCGCGCACGTCGCCCAGCGCCCGCTCCCGCTCGGAGAAGTGGATGCGGTCGATCTGGTTGAGCACGACGAGCGTGACGTCGCGGTAGGCCGCCATCGGCCGGATGTAGCGGTCGTGGATGGCCGCGTCGGCGTACTTCTGCGGGTCGAGGACCCAGATGAGGAGGTCGGCGTACTGGACGAGCCGGTCCAT
>LULM01000111.1_pt1 | contig 17825 bp, 26 predicted proteins | sample 728151 | NCBI WGS metagenome assembly LULM01 (sample SAMN03860289, study PRJNA289734) | marine metagenome | biome: seawater column; feature: ocean; material: water; isolation source: Red Sea water column Station 149 - depth 200m | place: Saudi Arabia: Red Sea | collected 2011-10-15 | depth 200 m
CTACAAAGAAAGATGATTGCTCCAGAAACATTAAATCCATCGGTTAAAGGATTAATTAACAGAGTATTAGTACAAAGACTAGGAAACGAAAATAATTAATGGTATTAGAAAAAGATAAACGAGCTGATTACAACCAAGAGCTGTACAGAAGGTATAGAGATGCAAGGCAGAGTTGGGATACAGAATCTCGTTATGATATAGACTTTTATCACGGCAATCATTTTACCGCAGCAGAGGTAGATGATTTACAATCTCGTAATCAAGCAGACGTCCCAATGGACAGGATTGGGCCAGCAATAGAAAAATTCAAAGCGGTGTTGACATCTCGTTCACCAGCTTTTACAATTACCCCAAGAGAAGATTCAGATGTAAAAGTTGCTTCACTATGGAGAACTATTATGGGTTTTATCTGGGGACAGTCAAATGGTGACTGGCAACTAAAACAAGCCATTCACGATTACGCAACAACAGGTATGGGTTATCTGTATTGTTACGTTGACCCAGAGTCAGACTTCGGTAGAGGTGATGTAAAGTTCACATATGTAAATCCTTTCAGGGTCTATGTTTCCCCTAATACGCGCAACCGATGGTACGATGACGCCGAGAGCGTTATCCTTTCTACTATACTTACAGGTGAACAAGTTACAAACCTCTACCCAGAATTAGGAGAGCAAAAAAACGAAGAGACAGGAGAGACAGAGGCAGGGATTATTCAAGACTTAGAAACATACCTTGAAGAAGATTACCCTGACGCAATGAATAGTAATACTAGAAAAGTTTATACGCCTGCGGAAACAAACGAATTAGAATATTACGAAAGAAACAAATATCAGATACTAGAAAGATTTTATAAGACAAAAGTCACATTCTATCGTGTTATCGATATGCAAAATGGCGAAGAAACAGTATTAGGTGAAGCTGAGTATGAAGAATTTGTAGAAAATAATAGAGAACAGATAGAAGTAAATCAATATGAAGTAATACCAATACAGCAAACACGTGTTAAAGTGTGTGCAAGTATTGGCCAAATAGTATTATATGAAACAATTCTCAATACAGACCATTATCCAATCGTACCTTTTCCAAATATATTTACAGAAACACCGTATCCAAAGTCAGATGTATCTCGTGCTAGACCAATGCAACGTCTTCTTAATAAACTTTGGTCACTTGCTGTTTCCCATGCTCAAGCGTCTGGTGGACTCAAGCTATTAGTTCCATTAGGTAGCGTTGAAGATATTGGTCAACTAGAGAGAGACTGGGCTAATCCTAATGCAGTAATAGAAGTTGACTCTACCCAAGGAGAGCCACACTTTCCTGCGCCCCAACCATTAGCTTCTGAGTTTTACAGACTAATACAACAGTGTGAGTTTTATATAGACTTTACGTTTGGTTTACCAGAGATGATGCACGGATTTTCCGACAAAGCACCTGAAACCGTTGCGGGTACAGAACGTATGATTGCACTTGGAACAGAAAGACCCAAGTCAAAACTTAGAGATATTGAGTTTAGTATTAATCGCCTTGGTCAGGTGTTGTACAATTTGTCCAAAGGACATTATACATACAAAAAGATTTTTAGATTAATTAGTGCGAATAACGACATAACAGAGGCAACAGTTAATATGTACGATGATAATGTTGGAACTATTCTTGACATTAAGAAAGAAAGACATAACTTAGCTCAGCATGATATTCGCATTGAACCCGGTTCTACATTGCCAACAAATAAATGGGCCGAACTTGGTGTCTATATGGAAGCGTTCCGTATGGGTATCGTAGACAAGCAAGAAGTGCTTAAAAAGAATCCAGAAATATTTGACAAGGAAGGTATTATGCGCCGTACTGAAGAAAGAGCATTGATGCAAAGACAGATACAGGCAATGGAAGAACAAATAAAGAATTTGGAGGGTGACCTCCAGACTGCCCAAAGGGAGTCTGTTAGCGATAGAAAACGTGTCGAGGTTGAGAAATTTAAATCTCGACTACAAGATATCGCTTCAGACGCCAAAGCTGATAGGAGAGTTCAATTAAACAATCTACAAACAAAGGTGAAGCTCGAAGCGGAGAAATTAGCAAATGTTAGAAAAGACGCTAGTTCTGCTCCAGAAGCATAGAGACATCTATTAAGGAGATACAATGGACAATACACAGACAGAGGCCATGCAAACCGCTGATGGTTTAGCAAATCAAGGTAACGACATCATAGCAGAAGTAAGAGAAGAGACCAACGCCGCTTACGATACTGAAGCAAATGTTGCAGAAGCACAACCACAAGTTGACGCAGTTGACGAAGTGGATTATTCTGCTCCAGAGCAAAGTGTTGAAAGCGAAACGGTTCCTCTAAATGAATGGGAATTAGAAGCAAAGAAATTTCAGTCAATGTACGATAAATCGCAAGCTGAAAACGATAAGCTTCGTAGACTAGAGCCACTTGGTGAGCTTTTAGAAAACAGACCTGATTTAGTAAATGTCTTACAAGAAAATATGAATCGGCCAGCAGAACCTCAGCAAAACAATCAACCCGGTTTAAAAGCGGAAGATTTTAACCCTTGGGATGCGTATTATAATCCAGAGTCACCATCTTTCAAGTTCAGGCTGAATCAAGAGATGCAGCTTGCCAAAGATGTAGTTGACAATGCGATGGCGCAACAAAAGCAACAAATGCAAGAGGAGATAACATACAACAATACTGTTAATGAATTGCGTAATACCTATAAATTTTCTGACACGGATGTCAAAGAGTTTATGGGATTTGTTACACAACCAAAAGAGTCTGTTGGGTTATCAAATCTGGTGAAGCTATTTCGGGACGTTAAGAATAAAGGAAACGGCCCAGAGACTGCTCAAGCTGTACGACAAGCTCAAGAACAGCCAAGAACGGCTGGCGTTCTTCAAGGCGGAGCACCTAGCTCTCCTAAAACTGAAGAAAGTAAAATTTGGGACGGTATCGTAAAAGCGGGAAGTCGGAATAGCGTACTTTAATTAACTAACAAATGGAAGGAATTATATAATGGCATATAATAATCCTCATCCGTTGAAGGTTGGAGACCCCGGTGCGGTAATCGATAGTACGATTCCTTCGAGACGACTGTTTAACTTTAGTGATAGAGTAGCAGACCTCGCTCCAGAAGAATCACCATTTTTTGTTTACTTATCCAAGGTAGCCAAAGTCCCAACGGACGACCCACAGTTTAGGTGGCTGAAAGACAGAAACAAGATTGATATGACTGATAGAAGTTTCCAGCTTGCAGCTGCTCACACTGTTCCTGCTGCTGGAAGTACACTTACTTACACGGTAGAAACAGATGGCGAAGCGTCAGTAGACTTCCTAATTAAAGGTATGGTATTTGCTGTTGGTGAAACAAACGCATCAACCAATGAGCCTGAAACAGCTATTGTACGTATTGAAAGCTCTCCAGTAGACACTGGCAGTGCAACAACCTTTACAGGTCGCACAATTTCTGCGGCAACTGGCTCAACAACAGCAGCCGCTGACCAAACGAAGTGTACTGTTATTGGTAGTGCTTTTGAAGAAGGTTCAGGTTCTCCTGACTCATTCTCTCGTGAACTCGACAACGGTATTGGATACACTCAGATATTCAAGACCTCTTGTGAATTAACTAATTCTGCAAGAGCTACCGTTTACAGAGGATACGCAAGTGAGTTCGATAGAATTTGGAATCTTAAATTAAGAGAGCACAAAGTAGATATCGAAAGAGCAATGCTTTTCGGTCAAGGTGGTAGTGTTAATGGTATCGGATATTCAGATGGTATCGTTGGTAGTATTGTGAAAAATTCACAGTCTCAAGTAAAAGACAACGCACAGTTATCTTACACTGAAGACAAAGGATACTTCTCAACACGTTCTGATGCACAGTTTACCTATGACGCATTACTTGCAGACTTAGAAGTTGTATTTGACCCTGCTCGCGGTGGTTCAGGTGCAAAGCTAGCTCTTTGCTCGCTACCAGTTATTACGTTCTTTAACAAGTTGGCAAGTTCTTCAACATTCCTATCTAGTGCATACTCTGCTGCACATCCATTGATGGCGCAGGAAAGAGGAGTATATGGTCACAAGGTAATGAAAGTTGAAACCATTCATGGCGACCTTACTCTTGTAAAAGAACCATTATTCAGAGGCTTTGCTGCTGGATTCATGTGTCTTGTTGACCTTGACCAAGTAGCTTACAGACCTTTAGTTGGTAATGGCGTAAACAGAGACACTCATATTATGACAAACGTACAAAGTGCAGACGAAGACTTACGTAAAGACATGGTTCTTACAGAAGCTGGTCTTGAAGTTTCTCTTCCTGAAGCACACGCTTTGTTTAACTTTGAATCTGCTTACACAGCACCTTAATCTAGGAGGTAATGAATAATGAGAGCTGCAACCAGAGAAAAGAATAGTGGTAAAGGCGGATTTCTAAAAAAGATAGAACCGATTACCGTAGCACGTACATTAGTAGAAGCTGATAGTGGAAAAGTTTTCATGCTCAGTTCTGCTGGTGGTGCGTATGAAATTACACTCCCAACAGCATCAACTGGCGTTGATGGATGTCACTACAAGTTTATTGTAGAAGAAGAGACACCAACTGGCGCTATTACAATCGCTGCTGGTAGTGCAATTATTAGCTTGGTAATGAAAGATGCCGGTGGTAATGCTTCTAACTCTACAATAGGTACTCAGGTATCTAATGTAATTGTTGGTACTTCAGCACAAAAAGGTGATTACATTAATGTTATGTTCACTGGTGGTGAGTACGTAGCAGAAGCTATGTCCGGTATTGATGACGCAATTACTACTTCATAACCTGAAATCATAAGGGTAACAGATTGGATTTCTGTGGGGCTAATCGTACAAAGGGTTAGCCCCGAATATCCAAAGAATTAAAGTTAAAAGAGGAATAATATGGCTGCATATGGCAATGTAAAAGTAAAAGTTTTTATTCATCCCGGTAACCCCGGAGATGAAACTGGCGATGCTGGAACTATGGCTCGCGACATTAAAGACTATGTAGCATCATTGGATTCTACAAATAATGCTATAATTTCTATTACTCACGCAACACTAGCTGGTGATAGAATTATGACGTTAGTTGTCGGTGGTGCTTAGTGAAGTGTCAGCATTGTAAAGCTGATAATAAAGGTGGTTGGTTTTATTGTAGGTCTTGTGGCCTGCGCGCAAGCCAGCCTATGTACACTCCTAATGTTATTGTTAGGGACACAAACTTTGCAACCGCTATTCGTAAAGACCAAATAAATTTTACGGAAACAACGATAGGCGAAGATATTAAATCAAAAGGTGGAGTATTAGATGGCAACATTTAGTGCACAAATACAAGACTTAGTCGGCTCGTTTAGTGATGAAGCTGCTCTAGACCAATTCATAACAGAAGGGGCTAATGAAGTAATTAACGCAATGCCACGCAGAGTTATGGAAAGAGTGGCGGAAGAAACTACTGTAACGGATGGCAGTACAACGTCTGAAGGACATAAAATACTTTATGTTTTAAGAAATGACGGTACGATTGACCAGCCATGTAGACAGGTTCCTGCGTATAAAAGAGGTAGAATACAAGACTCTTCTGATATGGAACACGCTACGACTACAGACCCAGCATATTACATACAAGATGGCAAAATAAATATTTTTCCAAACGGTAATGGGTTGATGGTTTCTGTACCAACTTACAGTCAATCTTCTCCGTTGGATGCTAGTGGTATATCAACGATTACAAACTTTCCAGATGAGTATGAGTACCTAGTGACGTTGTATGGAGCTATAAAAGCATTGAATCAGCTTATGGTTAACATACATGGTAATTCAGATATTACTACTGCCTTAACTGCTATTAATACAGAAATAGATGAAACACTTACCATAGCTGATAGCGCTGCCACAGAAATAGCCTCAGCCAATGCAGAAGTTGACAAAGCTACAGCTGAAATTGCACTTGCAAACGAACAAGTAGATTTGATGAACGCGGAAGTTGATTTGTCAAATGCAGAGTTAGATGAAGCATTGGTGTTAGTTGATTCAGATATAGATACAGCAACAGCAGCTATAAATACCGCTGTAGATAGAGTAAACGCAGCTGTTGCTCTGGCCAATACACAGTTTGATAGTGCTGTAACAGCTAATACCGCAGAGGATGTTGAGTTGGCCTCTTCTCACGTAAATGCAGGTAATGGATTTTTAAGTGAAGCTCAAGGTAGTTTGGGCGAGGCGCAAGGGTACGCTAACGAGGTTTCAGCTAGAGTCAATCAAGTACAAGCTCAAATTTCTGTAGCCCAAGGATTCTTAGGAACATCAAGTGGCTATGGAGGAGTTGCTCAGGGGTACTTAGGAACTGCTTCTGGTTTCGTCAATACCGCTCAGGGATATGTAGCGACAGCTAATGCTTTTTTGTCGCAAATACAATCTAAATTAAATATAGCACAAGCTTATGGGAATGAGGTTCAAACAAGATTAAATGTAGATTCTACAGAATATAATTGGTATCAATCACAACAAGCAAAACTACAAGCAGACTACGACAGAGGTTTGCAGATATTGAGTGGTAACTAATGGCTAAAACTTTAGTGACATTAAACACTTCTCCATCATGGACGCTAACAACGCTAAACACATCTCCATCGTGGTCTTCTGTAACGCTAAACACATCGCCTTCTTGGACATCAGTGGCATTAAATACATCACCATCTTGGAATGGGGTTGTGCTAGATACATCTACAGATTGGATGCTACCGGGTAGCTGGAAAAGCGTAACAATTAATTGGGAAAATGAAACCCGAACATACAAACAGGTTGGTTTACTAGGAAAGGATTCTGATTAATGGCTGTACATAGTTTAACGGTAAAAGAAATTATCTCAAGAGTCAGGCAAGTATTTCCTGATGCACCAGAAAAATACATTATGAACCTTATTAATGAGGCAATGGTAGAAATGGGTAAGTATAATACGAAAGTAGAATACGCAAAGGCAAATACCGTTGCAGACCAGCAGTGGTATACCCTTAGCGACACCAATGCAGGCGTAGAGATAAACAAAGTTTTTAGAGTAGATTTTTTAGATTCTGACGATGTGTATGTAAAAATACCTCGTTTACTTTCTGGCGAAATACCAACAATGGACATAGACTAATGGCAAGTACATACAATCACCCACAAAATTTTATTGCTTGGTTTATCAAAGGTAATCATCTTGCAGTTGTTACTGTTAAGGGCGAGTTAACTGGCTCCTATAATAAAAAGTATGGGCAGTATAAACCAATAAACGAGTCTGTTACTAACGGACTTTTAATACATTATTACGCTGAACCTAATGCGGTTACAGCAATTACAGATACACCGGATGTTGACAACGTATTTCATACAGCGATTGTTGATTATGTAAAAGCTCGATTATACCAAGACAGGGCAGGGCAAACAGCAGACGCAGGTTCGGCAGGGGTAAATTTAAATTTAGCAAGCGTACACGAAGCAAAGTATAGCGAAGCTGTAAAAAGAAACGGTATGCAAAAAAGAGATAAAACAGGTGGAGACAGACGTATAATGATGGCTGACTTTACTTAATTATAGGATTTTATTATGGCAGATGTAAGAAAATATCAAACCGATGAACTTTTAAATAAAGTATTAAACTCAGGTGAGGATGCGTTAAAAGTTGATGTCGATAATGTTACGCTAACGACAGAAGGTGGTGACGTTGCAATAGACGTAGCTTTAGATAAAGCAAATGATAGTGTAACCATATACGCTAATACAGCAGCCGATGGGTCTGGTACAAGCACCGTTCCTTTAGTAGATGCAGCGGGTCATACTCAAGTAGATATTGTATCGTCTGCTTTACCTTCAGGTGGAGCTACGGCAGCAAATCAAGCTACAATAATTACTGCGTTGCAATTACTAGACAATGCAGTAGATGGAAATTATTTAAATGTAAATGCTAACATAGCAGGAACAGACTTTGTTGGTGGTGCTGGTGCAGTAGCATCTGGAGTACAAAGAGTTACGCTAGCATCTGATGACCCAGCAGTTACAGATTTAGCAGCTATAGAAGTATTGCTAACAGCTGCAAATGTTGACCACGCTGCTAATGAAGTATTATTAACAGGCATTGATGCTGACACAAATGCTATAAAAACCGATATGGCAGCTATTGAAGTTCTTTTGACAGCAGCTAACGTAGACCATGCGGCCAATGAAGCTTTACTTACTACTATAGATTCCGATACTAACGATATTAAAACGGCAACAGAAGCAGCTCAGGCCTCTTTAGCGGATATGGTTTACGGGACTGCTGTTGCAATAGATATAAGTAGTGGCAATCATGGTTCACTTAGCCATAACGCTTTGTACGTAGGCACAGGTGGCAATGTAAAGGTAAACATGGGAACAAGCGGAAGTGGTATAACTTTTAGTAACGTAGCAAGTGGTCAGATACTACCTATACAAATAACTCAGGTGTATCAAAGTGGCACAACGGCTAGCAATATGGTAGCGTTAAAAGAATAATGATTACTTGGAGAAGAACACAATTAAACTTTTTAAAGTCAATATATGATGTTATTTGGAATATCACTCAACTTAACTGGGAAGAAGACAATGTTAAGTGGGAAGAACACACAGGATAAAAAATTATGGCAAGCTTAAACGGACAAACAATAGCAAGTAGTTACGAACAATTATTGCATACCGATACTGATGGTGGCGGTAACGGTAATACCCTAGTTAGCATAAAAGACGGTGACAACGGAACCACATTTGCTTTAAAATTAGCAACAAACAAAGTAGAAATAATACCGGGCTCTGACGATGCAAATGCGTTTGAAGTGTCTCAGGCAGATGGTACTGCTGTATTTACAGTTGATTCATCAACTCCAAGTTCAACTTTTACAGGAGATGTGAACTTTGATTCTAACACGCTGTTTGTAGATGCTTCAGCAAATGCAGTTGGTATAGGTACAAATAGTCCACAAAATGATGTAAGTGGATTGCATATTTCAGTAGCTGCAAGTACAGACCAATTATACCTCGAAAGAACTGGGAGTGGTACTGGTAGATATTATCTTGGCACATCTAACAACTCATTCTTCATAGTAGATGATGCACAAACTGCAACCAGACTTACCATAGATAGCTCTGGCGACGTAGGCATTGGTACAACAAGTCCTCGTATAAGCACAGCTTATGGTTCTACTAATTCTAAATATCTTACAGTAACAAATGGCTCAACTGGGCCGGGTATCTTAACGCTTTCTGCTGATAGAAGTGGTGATGGACAAGGTATTGGAGCTATAGAATTTGCTAACGCTAATAACGCAGACTCTGCAAACAATGACGCTGATGGAAAAACTATAGCTTCTATAGTTACAAATTTAAGAACATCCGATAGTAATAGTGGTGATGATTCTGGAGGTGAAATATTATTCTCTACAAAACCAGAAGCAGGAAGCCTTGTTGAAAGAATGCGTATTACAAAAAGTGGTCATATGTATCTTGGTGGTACTGCAAGTGGTGGAACGCCTCAATTGTATTTTTTCAATAATGATACTGCGAGAGGATTTATCCAAGCAAGTGGCACAAGTTTAAAACTTGATTCTGATAGTGGATTTGAGTTTCACGCTAACAATGGAGCATCAAGAATTGATATAGACAGCTCTGGCAACGTAGGTATTACTGACAGCTCACCTTCAACTGCATTAACTAGCTTTGGTTCTGCTTCAAGAGGTTTATCTATAAAAAACGTACAACCTACAATAGCATTAACAGACACAGATGCAACTGGGGCTTTTTGGATAGCTAATGTAGGAGGAATAAGCTATTTCCAAAACAACGTTAGTGGTGCAACATATAGATTTTATGTAGAATCATTACTTGCATTAGAAATAGAAAATGATGGTGTATTAAAATCAAGTGATGGTATAGAGTTTACAGGCTCTGCTCTTGGTGGTAGCCAAACAGGAGTATCATCTAGTGGAAGTGGTGGTGATTTATTATTATTCACAAATGGCTCTGCATTTGCAAGGCTACTATCAACAGGTAGGCTTGTTGCATCAGGCAACACAAGTTCAACCTCTGCAATAAATACTGCCCATACATTTTATATAGACCAAGCTGACAGTGCAATGGTTATTGATAATGAAAGCTCTGGAAATGCTTTTGGACTGCAAGTAAGATATAGTACAACTGGACACGGTACTAGTGGTTATTTTATTAGTTGTTATGCAAATCCATCAGGTTCCTTACAAGCAAGGTTTATTGTGGCTGAAGATGGAGATGTTACAAACGCAAATAATTCTTATGGTTCTATTTCAGACCAAAGAGTTAAAAAAGATATTACAGATGCTAACTCACAATGGGATGATATTAAAGCAGTAAAAATAAGAAACTATAAAAAAGATGAAGCTGGTGATGGCTCAGTTCAGATAGGTGTTGTTGCTCAAGAACTTGAAGAAGCAGGGATGAGTGGGCTTGTAGATGAAATGGAAGCAACTGATATAGATGTAGAAAATTTCCCTAATATTAATAAAGGCGATAAGATAAAATCTGTTAAATACTCTGTTCTTTATATGAAAGCAATTAAAGCACTCCAAGAAGCTATGAGTAAAATAGAAACTCTTGAAACAAAAGTAGAAGCGTTAGAAAATGCGTAAAAAACTAAACGAATGGGCAAACTTTGACAGAGCAATTCACGCAGTAGTGTTGCTTGCGTTTTTCTTTGCTGTTATGTTTAGTATTTTTAGTTGTGAAGATATACGAGTGGGTAAAACTAGAGAAGAAATTAATAGAGATTTATCACGCACTATGTTTGAAGTAGATAGTATACTAAACCACATACAGTATCAGCTTGATTCAACAGGCATAGATGGAACGTATTACTTAAATATGCAGAGAATTAATAATGGCTCTAATTAGAATACTATTTGTTTTAACTGTTTGGATTTTTATTGCAAGCTGTACTAACACCTCGCAAGGTTTAATGATTGTAGATGTAAATGGTACAAAGCATTTCCATACGTTGAGCAGAGTAACTAACATTGGTGACAGCATAAGGTTTTGTGAACTGCATGATACTTGGGAGTACGTAAGTAAAAAATGAAGAATTGTTGTTGTTGTTGCTGTGGATGCAAAAAATGAGTAAAGAAATAAGCGAAGAAAAAATATTAGGTTCAAAGTTTACTTTGTCCTTACAAACTATGATAGCTGCTGGTACAGGGTTAGCAAGTCTTATAGGAATGTGGTATGCTTTACAAGCAGATATACAGGAGGCAAAAGAACTACCCGTACCTGTATCCTTGTTTGATGAAGAATATCCAAGTAAAGCAGGAGGTTATAACTGGAGTCCAAGCTATGAACAATACAAGCAACAAGTTGGAAATCTTCAGGACACACAAGACGAGATTTATGATATGGTTGAGGAAATGAAAGATGAAATTAAAGAGTTACAACAACAAGTAATTAATTTGAGAATTAAAGTAAGATGAGATTTTTATTATTATTAACATTAGCTTTTGGCCAGCAAGAGGTAACTGATAAAAATTTCTATGGAGCTATTTATCAAGGGATGTATCTAGTAAGGTTTACAGCTGAATGGTCAAGTAATAGTAAACAAAAATTTTATCAAGGTAAGTTTATTGTAGAAGGAGATAGCGCTTACAAAGGAACTCAAATGATGATTATACCTTCAAAAAAAGTTCCTGAAACCGTTAGAAAACTAAGATTAAGAAACTTTCCTAGTGTAGTTTTATTTAGAAATGGTAAAAAAGTAAAAGTTTGGAAAGCAAATTTCGATGGAGAGCTTGACTTAAAAATAGACGATGTTAAAGAATCTATTGATTGGTATGTAAAGTGAAAAACGGAATTAGTGAAGATGCACAGATTCACATTTCCGTGGCTTTTCTTATTAAAGCTATGGCTGCGGTTGGTTTAGCAGTAAGTAGTTTTTTTCAAATACAAAATGAATTTGCAGAGCATGAAAGAAAAATTGAAGATTTGCAAAATAAAGTTACTGTATTAAGTGCTAGTGTGGAAGGAATGGAAACTCAGCACATACAGAAACTAGAAGAAGAAAACAAAAGCCTGATGCAAAGGCTTGGAATTAAAAAGTAACAGGAGTTAACGTGACTAAAAAAGAAAATAAAAAAGAAAATAAGTCAGTAGTAGTTCTTGATGATAAAGAGTATGAGATTGAATCAATGACGGACAACCAAAAAGTAATGGTGTCTCATATTGCTGATTTAAACAGGAAGATTGAAACCGCAACTTTTAACTTGCAACAATTACAGTTTGGTAGACAAGCCTTTATTGATGCTTTAAAAAACGGTTTACAGGAAAATACTAAATATCCTTATAATAAACAGGAAGAAGAATAATGGAAACTAAAATTTATACTATTGATAGAGTGCTAAATGAAAATGATTTAGCAGACGTTTGCAAAACAGTACATTACTCATTCTACAAACAAGAAGTCGTAGGTGAAGGCGATGATGCGGTTACTTACTCTGCATCAAGCATCGGTACTGTAGGCTTGGATGCGCCAGACTCTGAAGATTTCACAGCTTATGCCGACATCACAGAAGAAGATGTACAAGGATGGGTAGAAGCTAAAATAGGTGCAGACAAACTTACCAAGATTGAAGCTGGTTTGGATGCACAGATTGCAGAACAAAAAACACCAACAAAAGCAACTGGAATGCCTTGGTCGTAATATGGGAATGGGTGTAAAACATTACAAAAAAGATGGTAAAGAACATAAGGGCGGCACACACAAAATGCCTAATGGGCAACTACATTCTGGCAAAACACACTCCAAAAGTAGTGTAAGGCTTTATCATTATGGTGATTTGAGCAAGAAAGCACAAGCTAATGCAAGGAAAAGCTGGAAGAAAAAATGATTGAAACCTATGCGGAGTATGGGGCTGTAGGTGTTATAGTAGCACTATTTGTAATGATGATAGTAAACCTTATGAAAAGCCAAAGGGCCCAAAATGAAGACTTGGATGTGATAAGACAAGAAATGACCAAGATAGAATCTACGGTAGAAAATGTGGAAAGTATTGTCATTAAGCTTATTGAAAGATGGAACAAGTCAGACGATACAAGTGCCAGACATAGAGAAGATATTGTAAAAGAGTTAAATGATGTAACTGATGATTTAGCGTACCTAAAAGGACGTATCAATGGAAAGGCGAGTTAGTTTCATGATAGATTCAACAAAAGCTGTTTTAAATGGAGCAGTAGGAGTTGGAGTATGGTGGACAAACTTACCTATGATACTACAAATGGCTGTGTCAGTTGCAACTTTAGTGTATTTGTTAATAAAAATAAAAAACGAAATAAGGAGCTAATATGCTACAGAAAATGGTTATGGAATACTTGTTTAACGAAGAGAATAAGCAAAAAGTTATCGATGAGTTAAACAAGAACGTAAACATTCCAATCATCAACGAAGATACAGAAGAGAAAATTATTTCTGCTATCTATGAAGTCTTTGAAGATGTTATGGGAAAAGTTCTAAAGAAGTAATGCCTAGATTTAGCAAAAGAAGTAAATCTAGACTGAATACGTGTGATAAGCGTTTAGTTAAACTATTTGAAGAAGTGGTTAAGCATTATGATTGTACGATTATCGAAGGCCATCGCGGCAAAGAAAGACAAAATGAGGCGTACCGTAAGGGGAATAGTAAGGTTAAGTACCCTAACGGTAAGCATAATAAAAATCCGAGTATTGCTGTGGATGTTGCGCCGTATCCGGTAGACTGGACAGACAGGGATAGGTTTCATTACTTTGGTGGTTACGTACTTGGTATCGCAAGTCAAATGGGGTTAAAGATAAGATGGGGCGGTGATTGGGACATGGACACCCAGACCAAAGACAATCGCTTTGATGACTTGGTACACTTTGAGATTAAGGAATAATGCCTAAACAGTTTAAAACATATACACGTTTTGATGGCGGATTGAACACTAAAACCAATGCGCGTTCTATTGCTGACAATGAATTAGCGCAAGCTAATAATGTTATTATAGATGAGTTTGGTATGGTAAAGTCTAGTGGTAAGGCTATTGATAACGATACTAACTATACTGACCCTAGTCTTGGTGGTGCACAGCAAGCAGGTTACGGTTTGTTCCAAGCGGTTATGGACTTTGATTTAAGTAACAACAATAGACCTACGGTTATGACGTTTCTTGCCGACCCAAGCTCATCTACAAAAATAGACATATCTGAAGAAACAGACGTTCCCTTTGTCCAATGTGGTTCTTTTAGTACCACGTATTTAGCAGGCAGTACGCAACTTGACATGGGGGCATTGACAGTAGTAAGCGGAACAGCAAATGGCCAAATAGTTTATGATATAGCAGATGGAGTGGTTCGTATGGCAGACGCAGCTTTTGGTTCTACAAACTCTGTTAAGTCTTTCCAATTTGTAAAGCGTAAACTATGGTTTGGTAGCGATGGAGCCCAGCTAGATGTGTCTGGAAGCGCGCAAACAATATCAGATTATGTAGCAACAGACTCTGGACTGTACAGGCCTTTTGAACAAAATTTTGTTGTAGAATCTACAATGGCTGGATTTCCTACAAATGGAGGTTTGGTTATGACAGGCCCCATCACTCAGAGTGGCACACTAAGCAGCTCCTCTACTGTTGATGCTAATCCCGGTGCAGGGATAGGGTCTGCACACGAAGCAGCGTTAGATACGGGTGGGTTTATACTTGTTAATTTAGAGGACGAAACAGAGCACCCTATTACCAGCGCTAATAGTAGCGGAGTGCTAACTTTAAGCTCTGCTGTTAGTACCAGTGCAGGTTCTAACAATTATTTAGTTGCTCCTGACCCCGGTCATGGTTTTAACATAGAAGTTACACAGCCGGGTAGCGGCACAATGACCGCTGGTACATTTGAGTTTGCACAAACATTTATTTATGACGATAGGCAAGAATCTCTACCATCTGAAATGAAGGGCACTATTACTATAGCGGCTAGTAAATACATACAAATTAAAATTATAGCTACCCATCCTTATAATAGCAGAATAAGTGGCGGCAGGTTGTACATGAGAGATTCTACAGTAAAAGGTGAGTATGAGTTGATTGCAGACATTGACCTTTCTAAAGGGTGTCGCTCTAGCTTAGAGGGTGGATTTACAGGCTGGGCCTTAGCTCATACTGATGACCCAGAGACGATTACCTGCACCATAAATTTAGCAGCTAACAATGTAGATACTTTTGAAACACTAAATGGTTATTCATCCTCTGTTCAATACAATCATGTAGGAGACGTAGGCGGCGGATACAAAACAAGCGCCATAAGCAATAGAAGAAAGTTTATTGCAAATGTAAAAGTAGATGATTTTACCGGAAGTTTAGTGCATCAACCCGATAGATTAAGGTATAGTGAAATAAATAAATTTGATACATTCATACCAACTAACTTTATAGATATTGGTGTTAATGATGGAGAAGAGTTTGTAAAGCTAGAGGCGTATGCAGACAGGATTCTCGCTTACAAAAATAGAACATTATACATAATAAATATAGGTGGTGGTGCTGATACTCAATGGTTCTTAGAGAGCTCACATCAAAACATGGGTGTAGAGTTTCATGCAGCTACGACCAAGACACCATTTGGAGTTTGTTGGGTAAATAAAAATGGTTTGTATATCTATGATGGTAGTAGGATTACAAACTTACAAACAAAGATTATAGAATCTGAGTGGGAATCTTTTGTTAACTCTGACACTATGATAGGGTACGAACCTACTCACAAACATCTTGTGGTGATTAGAGACGCTAACGATGAGTCGAGTGACAACGGAGACGCATACATATATAGCTTTATTACAAAGTCATTTACATTTGTTGAAGATTTAGTTGCGGACAATGTAAAGAGCAATCCAATTACGGACATATTTAATAAAATGACAATGGCAGTTAGCACCAATGAAATAATATCTTACGATGGCGAGCCAGACGCAGGCACTACGTTTGACATCAAACTTAAAGACGATGATTACGGCTTACCTAATGTTGTAAAGAAGATATACGGTGTAACCGTAGAATATGCAAGCGATAACGACAACTCTAACGGTCTTAAGTATTTTTACACAAACGATAGCGGTGTTAAGCAGACCGTTGCTAATGGTGGCACTTTGTCAGATACTAATAACGATTTAGATGTAAATAGAGTTACATTTAGCCCACCGCTTTTAGCGTCTTCGTTTCAAGTACAGCTTGACCTAGATGGCGATAGTATACAGAAAGTCAATAACGTAGGTGTGGAGTATCGTCCTATTTACAAAAGGATTACATAATGGCTATTGACAGAGAAAAAAGATTTTTATATAATACTAAAGGTATTAAGACAAAACTCCAGACAGGTGTACCAGCACGTAATACTGGTAACGATGGAGAAGAAAGAATAGTTAAAACAAGTGACGGCAAGTTACGATTGTATAGAAAGCAACTTGGCGCATGGTATTTTTTAGAGTTTACGAGGTCGTAATATGGCAAACAGTTTAATGGAATTATATGGCGGTGGTATGGTAGGTAACCGTACTAACTATCAACTTGGTGGTAGAGTAGCTGCTTCAAGAAGAAATAGAGAATATGCTGGAGAAATAAGAAGACTAAACGAAGCAGCAGAAAAAGCAGCCAGAAGGCAAAGCAGAGCAAGTAGTCTTGGTAGTATACTAGGAACAGTTGGTTCTATTGCAGGAAGTCTTATTCCTATACCCGGAGTTGGAACTGCTATTGGTGCCGCTATTGGTTCAGCTGTTGGAGGGGGCCTTGGTAGACTCGCTGGAGAAAGCACCTATCAAGGCACAAAAGTAGAAGGCGGCAAGTACGCACAAGATAGCAGAAGAAATCTACAGGGTAGTATTGATGATTTTAAAAGCAGTATGGGTGAGAGAGCATTAGCACAAGGACTAAGAAGCGGATTAGGAACTTTTATATCACAAGGTGGAGCTGACTTTTTAAAAGCAAAATTTGGTCAAGCTCAACCAATAGGATTAGAAGCTCCAGAAGAATTGTTAGACATAAACATCGACCAACCATTTGCAGATGTTTCAGAAAGGTTTAGGCAATCTATTCGACCCGATACTCCAATTAGCATGGAATCTGTAGGTATGCCAGATGATTTTAGTGTTACAGATTTATCCGAAATACCAGAAACACCTTTAGCTGATTTTAGTTACGATGACTTAATCCAATATGGTAATTTTCAAGGCCCTAGTATGGACTTTTTACCAGCTATGAAAGGTGGTGGTATGGTTAATATGATGCCTCAGTATCAATATGGTGGTTTTGTAAAAGAAGCTGAGAAAGAAAGATTTGATGCTATGAATATACCAACGTCTTTTACAGACCCTACCGGCTACAGATGTACAAGGCGCCTTGACTCAATTAGGTATGACTGATGTTGCCTTAGACCCAAGGTTGCAACAATTTATGGGTGACTTACCAGACTTTCAAATGGGGTACGCGCAACAAATAGGTGATATATACTCAGGAGCACAACAAGCAGCTAGGGGTATGAGAGCCCAGCAAAGACAAGCTGCTGGACAAAGAGGTTTTGCTGGTAGTGGTATAGGACAACGACAGGCCCAGCAGGCTTTTGGAGATTTAAGAAGTGATGTTGCAAGACAGCGTAGAGGTGTTGTTGAAGGGTTCCAAGCTGATTTACTTAGTGCTATTGGTGATATAGAGCGTAAAGGAGAATTTGAATTTGGAACAAGCCCAGAAGCTTTGGGAGCTAGAGCTCAAAATGTAATAAGTAGTTTTAGGGATACTTTAGCCCAACAAGGTATAAC
>LULM01000330.1_pt2 | contig 17300 bp, 17 predicted proteins | sample 728151 | NCBI WGS metagenome assembly LULM01 (sample SAMN03860289, study PRJNA289734) | marine metagenome | biome: seawater column; feature: ocean; material: water; isolation source: Red Sea water column Station 149 - depth 200m | place: Saudi Arabia: Red Sea | collected 2011-10-15 | depth 200 m
GCAAGCTGCGCGTCGCTCATCCAGTCCTGCGCGTCGAGGAATACATAACGATCGAAGCTCGCGGCGTCCGACGCTGCCAGCATGTCGGTCATATTCGCGTGGAGCATCCGCACGCGCCCCGCCCGCGCCTTGACCGCATCATAATGGCGGGCCTGAAGATAGGGCGGCAGCGGCGCCCTATCATCCTTGGCGTAGCCGCGCCCGAACGCCTGCCAGGCGAAATAATTTTCGGCGAGCGGGAAATCGCAGGCGAGCTTTTCGAGCCGCGCGCGCAGGACATCGGCCATCGGCTTGCCGCCCGCCAATGCGTCATATTGCGCGGGGGGAATGCCGAGTCCGAAAAGCGAAGACCGCTGCGCCGTAACCCAGCGAATGAAGCCGCGGTCGAAAAAGGGCGCGAATTTCGCGTCGAAGATCGACCGCTGTTCTGCGACACTCTTCGCGGTCAGCAGCACACGCGGATCGACGCCGTTCAGGCGCGCCGCCAGATGCGCAAGGCCGATGAAGCTGCCGAGCAGGCCGCGCCGATAGACCCCGCGTGCGAAGCCCCCGATCCGGCGCCGTCCCGCAAGATCGCGCCCCTCCCAATAAGCCCGGCTGACCGCGTCGAGATGCGGCGCGATATAATGTTGGTAGTCGGCGATATTCGCCTTGCTGTCGGCATCGCCGAAAAAGCGGCGAAGGCTGGCGTGATCGGGCAAGCGCTCGATCGCGGTGCGCTTCAGATGATTGAGCGCGACATGCGCGGTGTTGAGATCGACCGCGACGATCTCGCCGGGGTCGGCGGTGAGATAGGAGAAGACGTTACAGCCGCCGCTTGCGATCGTCGCGATCCGGTTGCCCGGTTCGATCGCAAGCGCCTCCATGTCGACCACCGGGTCTTCCCATATCTGGGCATAGACAAGGCCCTTGAAGGCAAGCGCAAAGGCGCGGTCGAGCAATCGCTGTTTCTGGTCCGCATCCTCGCGGACGACGGCGGAGGCGATCTTGCGATTTGCTTGGCTGGCCATGGGTCACGGTCTCCCGGAAAAGCGATGTATCCGGGGCCGCGCATGACAGCCTATGTTGCGATTCCCGCGGCGGTTCGATGACAAATCGGCGACACAGGCGAAAATTATGATCCTATCCCGACATCCCGGCAGAGGCCGGGCTGCCGGGATGGAGGCCAACTAGTCGCGGCAATAACCCTCGCCGCTCTTGACGATCAGGCATTCCTTCTTGCCCGCCAGATATTTGAGGCCGGTATCGTCGCCATTGCCGCGATGCAGGCTCAGATCCTCGCCGCCGCGCTTGAACTTGATGCCATGCTCGCTGTCCCAGCCGTCATATGTGCCCTTGGTGTCGAGATCGGATTGCATCTCCAGCTTGTAATGCTCGGGTTCGGTCGGGGTGATGGTGACATACATGCCCTCGACCCCGGTCCATTTGCCGGCCCAGCTGGCAAAGCGGTGCGGCGCGGTCGCGGGATCGCTCTCAGCCGCAGTGTCGGCAGTATCCGCCGGCATTGCGGTTTCGACCGGAACCTCGGTCGTTTCGGTCTGTGTCGGGGCGGGCGCTTCGGCCTTCTGACAACCCGCGAGCAGGGCCATCGCCGCGGCGCTGGCCAAAACCATGGTCTTCGTCATCTTGCGTCTCCTTCGCCTTCGTAAACGCGCCAGCGCCGACAAATATCCTTGATGGCTCAGCCGGCAATGATCTCGGCATATTTTTGCGGATCGACATTGCCGCCCGACAGGGTCACCAGCGTCGCCTCGCCCGGCTCGACCTTCCCCGCAAGGACCGCCGCCAGCGCCGCCGCGCCGCCGGGTTCGACGACGAGGTGAAGCTTTTCGAACGCGACGCGCATCGCGTGACGCACTTCATCGCGCGTCACAACCACGCCGCGCACACCGCGCGCCTGCAGCACCGCAAAATTGATCGGCCAGGTCTGCGGCGTCTGCAAAGCGTCGCATTCGGTCGGCGCTGCCAGATCCTCTACCGACAAGATTTCGCCGGCGGCGAGGCTACGGGTTACATCGTCCCATCCTTCGGGTTCGACCGCGACGATCTCGGCATCGGGACAGGCGAGCGCCAGTCCCGCCGACAAGCCGCCGCCGCCGCAGCAGGCGACGACCTTGTCGGGCCCCACAATGCCGCGCGCGGCGAGTTGCGCGCGCGCCTCGATCCCCATGCTCCCCTGCCCTTCGATGATCCACGGGTCGCCATAGGCATGGACGAGCGTGCCGCCGCGCTCGTCGAGCAAATTGGCGGCGACCGCATCGCGCGATTCGGTAACGCGGTCATAAAGCACGACGTCCGCGCCGAGCGCGCGCGTTGCCGCGAGCTTCATCTGCGGCGCGTTGCTTGGCATCACAATCGTCGCCTTGATCCCCAGCCGCTTCGCCGCCCAGGCGACACCCTGGGCATGGTTGCCGCTCGATACGCCAACCACGCCCGCCGCCGCCTGATCGGGGGTCAGGTCGGTCAGACGGTGCCACGCGCCGCGAATCTTGAACGCGCCGACCGGTTGCAGGCATTCGGCCTTGCACCATATCGTTCGGCCGCCAACATCAAGCGGCAGGAGCGGCGTTTGCGGCAGGAGTGCAGCGACTTTGGCCGCCGCGCGTTCCACTCCGGCGAGGGTCGGCGTACGGTCGGGGCTGAGCAAGGGATCGGGGCTTTGCTGAGTCATGGCTTCGTCCTATAGGGCGCGGCATACAAGACAAGCGGCGATGATCGCCGCGACAGGAGATTTTCGAATGACCAAGGTTCTGGTGATCGGCGCCGGCGGCGTCGGATCGGTTGCGGTTCACAAGATGGCGATGAACCCCGACATCTTTCCCGACATCACCCTCGCCAGCCGCCGCAAGTTCAAATGCGATGCGATCGCCGAATCGGTCAAGGAACGCACCGGCGTGACGATCAAGACCGCCGAGGTCGACGCCGACCATATCGACGCGACCGCAGCGCTCATCCGCTCGGTGGGTGCGACGCACGTCGTCAACCTTGCCCTTCCCTATCAGGATCTCACGATCATGGAGGCATGCCTGTCGACCGGCGCGCATTATCTCGACACCGCCAACTATGAACCGCGCGACGAGGCGAAGTTCGAATATCATTGGCAATGGGCCTATCAGGACCGGTTCAAGGACGCCGGCCTGATGGCGCTGCTTGGCTCGGGCTTCGACCCCGGGGTGACGAGTGTGTTCACAACCTGGCTCCGAAAGCATCATTTCGACCGTATCGACACGCTCGACATTCTCGACTGCAACGGCGGCGATCACGGCCAGCATTTCGCGACCAACTTCAACCCCGAAATCAACATCCGCGAAGTGACCGCGGTCGCGCGCCACTGGGAAAATGGCGACTGGGTCGAAACCCCGCCGATGTCGGTGAAGCAGCAATTCGACTTCGAGGCGGTCGGGCCGAAGAATATGTACCTCATGTATCATGAGGAAATCGAAAGCCTCAAAACGCATCTGCCCGAGATCAAGCGCATCCGTTTCTGGATGACCTTCGGCGATGCCTATATCCAGCACCTGACCGTGCTGCAGAATGTCGGCATGACGCGGATCGACCCGGTGATCTATGAAGGCAAGGAAATCATCCCGCTGCAGTTTCTGAAGGCCGTTCTCCCCGAACCGTCGAGCCTGGGCGAGACGACGAAGGGCAAGACCAACATCGGCGTCATCGCAACCGGTCTTGGCAAGGACGGCAAGGAAAAAACGCTCTATCTCTACAATATCTGCGACCATGAAGACGCCTATGCCGAAACCGGCAATCAGGCGGTCAGCTACACGACCGGCGTCCCCGCGATGATTGGCGCGGCGATGATGGTCACCGGCACCTGGTCCGGTAATGGCGTGTTCAACATGGAACAGATGGACCCCGATCCCTTCATGGATATGCTGATGAAGCACGGCCTGCCATGGCAGGTGAAGGAGCTCGACGGCCCGCTGGATTTCTGAGTTAAATCATGCGCGATGGTGTTCCGGCGAAAGCCGGAACCCGGAGATGGAAAGCGCAAGCCTTGCGCCCTGACGTCCTGGGCTCCGGCTTTCGCCAGAGAACATGGATGTCGAGGGATTATAGATGATCGCCTATCTTCTGCCGATCGGCCTGCTGTTCGTCTCGAACATCTTCATGACCTTCGCCTGGTACGGCCACCTCGGCGACATGTCGCGGCCGATCTGGCTCGCGGTGCTGCTCGCCTGGGGGCTGGCCTTCTTCGAATATTGCCTGGCCGTTCCGGCGAACCGGATCGGCTATGGCGTCTATACCGCCGCCGAACTCAAGACCTTGCAGGAAGTGATCACGCTCATCATCTTTGCGGGCTTCGCGGTCTTCTGGCTCGGCGAGAAGCTGACGGTGAATCATCTCGTCGGCTTTTCGCTGATCGCGGCGGGCGCCTTTTTCATCTTCAAGGGGCCGATCGCGGCCTGACAGGAACGATATCATGGAAACCCGTGCCGGCGATCCCGGAGCCTTTGCCCATTTCGACCTCGATCGCGTCCCCTCGCCGGCCTTCGTCGTCGATGCGGCGAAGATTCGCACGAACCTGTCCGTCCTTCGCCACAAGGAAGCCGATCTGCCCGAAATAGCGGCACTGTCCGATCATCTGATCTTCAACTCGCCGGGACAGATCGCGCGCTTTCGGCCGCTGCTCGCCGAATTGCGCGCCAAGGGCGCGACGTTCGATGTCGGGTTGCGCATCAATCCGCAGCATAGCGAAGGCGATGTCCCCAAATATGACCCCGCGGCACCGTGCAGCCGGCTCGGCTTTCCGATCAGCCAGCTTTTGCCCGAACATATGAACGGCGTCGACGGCGTGCATATGCACACGCTGTGCGAACAGGATTTCCCTCCGCTCGCGCGCACCTGGGCGGCGGTCGAACCGATGCTGCGCCCCTTTTTCCGCCAGCTCAAATGGATCAATTTCGGCGGCGGCCACCATGTGACGCGCGCCGACTATCAAACGGACGATCTCATCGCCTTCCTGAAGCAGGTGCGCGCATCGACCGACTGCGACGTGATGATCGAACCCGGCGAAGCCGTCGCGCTCGACGCAGGTATCCTGGTGGGCGAAATCCTCGACCTGTTCGACAATGGCATGGCGATCGGCATCACCGACATTTCGGCGACCTGCCACATGCCCGACGTCATCGAGGCGCCCTATCGCCCCGCGATGCTGGGGGAGGAAGATACGGGCAAGCCGGTTCGGCTCGGCGGCCCGTCCTGCCTCGCGGGTGATGTGATCGGCGACTATCGACTGCCCGGTGGCGCGCGCATCGGCCAGCGCTTCGCCTTCCTCGATCAGGCGCATTATTCGATGGTGAAGACGAACAGCTTCAACGGCGTCCCGCTGCCGTCGATCTGGCTATGGGACAGCGAGAGCGACGAACTGACGGAGATACGGCGCTTTTCCTATGAGGATTTCAAAACGCGGCTCGGTTGAACGCCAGAAGTTAACGCGCGGTCCGATAAGGGTCTTTACAGGGGGGACCCCCCGCCATATATGCGCACCCCGCTGCCCCAGGGGGACTTCCAATAACCGCAAGGCAGCCTTTGATGTTTAACGTTAATTTTGGGGGTCCCTTGAGTTGCACCAGCATCATAGCGCCCACGGGCTGATTCAGGCACTTTCGCCGGTCGAACCTGTTACGCTTGTCCGCCCGCACGCCGCGCGGCGCGCAGCGCGTTTCTTCATCGAGCGATTTCCCGGCACGACCATGTATGCGGTCAAGGCGAATCCGTCGCCCGATCTGCTGCGCGTGCTGTGGGATTCGGGCGTCACCCATTATGACGTCGCCTCGATCGCGGAAGTGCGTCTGGTCGCCCGCACGCTGCCCGACGCCACCCTGTGCTTCATGCACCCGGTGAAGGCCGAAGAGACCGTGCACGAAGCCTATTTCAAACATGGCGTGCGCACCTTCTCGCTCGACACGATGGACGAACTTCAGAAGATCGTCCGCGCGACCGAGGGCGCGCCGGATCTCAACCTGCTCGTGCGCCTGCGCGTCTCGTCCGATCATTCGAAACTGAGCCTCGCCGCCAAGTTCGGCGCCGAGCCCGAGGATGTCGCCGAACTGCTGATGGCGACCCGTCAGGCGGCCGATGCTCTGGGCATCTGCTTCCACGTCGGCAGCCAGGCAATGACGCCGCACGCCTATGCCCAGGCGATGGAGCGTGTGCGCGCGGCAATCGTCGCGGCCGCGGTGACGGTCGATATCATAGATGTCGGCGGCGGCTTTCCGTCGTCCTATCCGGGCATGGAACCCCCGCCGCTCGACGCCTATTTCGACACGATCCACCGCAGCTTCGAAAGCCTGCCGATCAGCTATTCGGCCGAGCTGTGGTGCGAACCGGGCCGCGCGCTGTCGGCCGAATATAGCTCGCTGATCGTGCGCGTCGAAAAACGCCGCGGCGAAGAGCTTTATATCAACGACGGTGCCTATGGCGCGCTGTTCGATGCCGCGCATGTCGGTTGGCGCTTCCCCGTTTCGCTGATCCGCGAGACGGCGAGCGACGAGATGACGGCGTTCAGCTTCTATGGTCCGACGTGCGACGACCTCGACCATATGGCCGGCCCCTTCTATCTCCCGGCCGATGTGAAGGCCGGCGATTTCATCGAGATCGGCATGCTCGGCGCCTATGGCTGTGCGATGCGGACACGCTTCAACGGCTTCGGTGCCGAGGAAACCCACGTCGTCAGCGACGAACCGATGGTGAGCCTCTACACCGGCGAAGTCGAGCAGGAACGCCGCAGCGCGACGGTGACGAAGCTCTTCTGAACCGGCCGAAAAAGCCAAACAAAAAGGGCTGGCGCAGCGATGCGTCGGCCCTTTTCCGTTGCGTCTGCAGGTCGGGCTACCGCGCTTTCGCCTTTTGCCCCAATGCCTGCAATTCGGCCTTGCTGACCTGATTGTCGCGGTTGCTGTCGGCTGCTTCGAACATCGGCATCGGCCCGCCGACGAATTCGGCGCGCGAGATGCGACCGTCGCGATTCTTGTCGAAATCGCGGCGGAGCTGCGTCAGGCGATCACTATCCCAGCGCGACCGCGCCAGCGCGGGCAAGTCGTCCTTGCTGAAATAGCCATCGCCGTTGCGATCCATCTTCGTCCAGCGGCCGACGCGATATTGCTGAAACTCGCCGCGGCTTACGACGCCGTCGCCGTTGCGGTCGGCGTCGCGCAATTCCTGCGCAGCGCGTTCGAAATCGCCGCCGGGCGCGGCCAGCGCACCTGTTGCCGGGAGAAACGCCGCAAAGGCGGCAAGCGGGAAGACAATCCTGATTCGCATAAATATCCTGATAGCGTCTCGATACCGTTACGGGAGGGGCGATGGGGACGCCCCTCCCAACCGGGGTGGGTCTGGAGGGGGAGGCCCCGGTTAACGGCAGGGGATAACGGCGCCCGACGCGTCGGTGCAGGTTCCGCTGTGAACAGGCTTGCCCGTCGCAGGGTCGATCGTCGTCGATCCCGAATAGCTGGTGCCGGTGGTCGAATTGGTGGCGCTCGTCGAACGGCCGCCCGACCAGCTCCCGTCGGACGCGCGCGCGACCGCGCCGCTGCTGACCGTCGTCGTCGACTGTCGCCTGCCTTTGCTTCCATTGGCGCCGCGGAACGCGCCGCCCGAGCGCGTTGTCACCGATCCATCGCCGTTCTGCACAGCGCCGCGGCCGCGGATCACGCCGCCCTTGGGCCCGGCGCTGCCGGCGACGACGCCGTTCGAACCGCGGGCGCGGAACGAACCCTGTCGGGCCTCGGCGGCGGTAACGGCCGCCAGCGCGGCGGTGGCGACGAAGGCGGTCAAAATGCGGGCGGGGGTGTTCATCGATTTCATCCTTCCTGATAGTGAAGACGAACATCCAATGCCGCTGCCCTGTATCGCGGCGATGTCGGCCAAACGCGACTGTGCGGCAAAATGCGACAGGGGTGCCGCTTCGACATGCTTTGTCACATCTTTCGCTCTGGCGACGGTGCCACGGGGCTGGCATGTCGGGTCCATGGACGCCAAGGCACCCCGCATCCTGATTGTCGACGACGATCCCGAACTGCGCGCATTGCTCCAGCGCTTTCTGGGCGAGCATGGTTTTGCCGTGCGCGCTGCCGACGGCGGCAAGGCGATGGATATCAGCCTGACGCGCGATCCAGCCGACCTGATCGTGCTCGATCTGATGATGCCGGGCGAAGACGGGCTCGCGATCGTGCGCCGGCTGCGCGAGCGCGGCGAGACGATCCCGATCATCATGCTGACGGCGCGCGGCGATCCGGTCGACCGTGTGCTCGGCCTGGAAATGGGCGCCGACGACTATCTCGGCAAACCTTTTCTCCCGCGCGAGCTCGTTGCGCGCATCAATGCCTTGCTGCGCCGCCTTTCGACCGACCGGGCGACGCTGCGCGACGAGGTGGTGACCGTCGGTCCCTTCGTCATCAATTTTTCTGCGATGTCGGTGCGCCGCGAAGATCAGGCGCTGGCGCTCTCTTCGCGCGAATTCGCGCTGCTCGCCGCGCTCGCGCGGAGCGCCGGGCGGCCGCTCAGCCGCGCGCAGCTGATCGACCGCGCGCTGGGGCGCGATGCCGAGGTGACCGACCGGGCGATCGACGTGCAGATCGGCCGTCTCCGCAAGGCGATCGGCGACGATGCCGCCAATCCCCGCTTCATTCGGACGATATGGGGCGTCGGCTATGTGCTGGCGCCGGGCACCGATGCTTAGGCGGCTGTTCAGTCGCAACGTCGCTATGCTGATCGGCGTCGTGCTGGCAGGGCAATTGCTCGCCGGGCTGCTGGTGCAGATATGGGTAATCGGCCCGCAAACGACCCGCGTCGCCGACGTGACCGCCGACATGATCCATGCGCTGTCGACGACAGTGGGAAATCTCCCTGCCGAGCGCCGAGCAGCAGTCATCGCCGACGTCAGCGACGGATCGCGTTTGTTGATCCGCCCGGTTTCCGATCCCCCGACCGACGGGCAGCGTTTTCCCACCTTCATCGAATACAGGTTCATGCGCGCACTCGCCGCGCGCCTGACGACGCAGCACAAGCTCGACTGGATTACCGACACGCGCGGGCGGCTGTGGATCAGGCTTGCGCTCGGCCCCGACGATTATTGGGTCAGCGTGACGCCGCCGCGTCGGCGCAGCGCGATGACCAGCCTGCTCGCCGCACTCGCGGCGGCCTTCCTCGTCGCGACAATCGCCGGCCTGTTCCTGCAGCGCCGGCTCGACCGCCCGCTGCGCCGGCTCGCCGCATCGGTCGACGCCTATGATCCCGAACGCCTGTCGCCGCCCGTTGCGACCGACGGCCCCGCCGAGGTCGCGGCGGTTGCGACCGCCTTCAACCGGCTGACCCAGCGCCTGGCCCGCAACGATGCCGACCGCACGTTGATGCTCGGCGGCGTCAGTCACGACCTGCGCACCCCGCTTACCCGGCTCCGCCTGTCGCTCGAGATGATCCGAGGCGACGACGAGCTAAGGAATGTCGCGGTGCGGCAGGTCGACCGCATCGAAGCCATGCTCGGTCAGTTTCTCGATTTCGCGCGGGGGTTTGAATCCGAAACGATCGCGCGCACCGATCTCGCGCCGCTGCTGCGTCAGGTCGTCGCCGATTGCGGGGCAACCGACAGTGCGACAATATCGCTCGGCGACAATATCGTCATCCGCACGCGCCCGCACGCGCTGGCCCGCGCCGTCGCCAACCTCCTCGGCAACGCGCTGCGCCACGGCGCGGCGCCGATATCGCTTACCGCCCGGATCGAGGGCGACCGGCTGGGCATCATGGTCCGCGATGCCGGGCCGGGACTGTCCGCCGACCAAGCCGACGCGATGCTGCGCCCCTTCGCCCGCGGCGATAGCGCGCGTGGCGGCGACGGTGCGGGCCTCGGGCTGGCGATCGCCGACCGCGCAGTCCGGGCGATCGGCGGACGCTTGCACTTTGCCCGCGACAGCGAGGGCTTCGCCGTGATGATCGATCTTCCGCTCGCGATAGACAATTGATCCGCTGGCGGATTTGCCCTTCCGTTTTGTTCCGCAACCATTCTATCGTGGCGGCGAAAAGCAAATGGGAGGACAAGCTATGCGGACGTCATCGGCACGATCGGGGCGGGGGCGTGCGCAGACAGGGACCGTGCGGGCATGACCATGCTGTCTGGCATCCGCATTATCGACCTGACGACGGTCATCTTCGGCCCCTATGCCACGCAGATGCTCGCCGATCTGGGGGCCGAGGTCATCAAGGTCGAGGCACCGGGGCTCGGTGACGTATCGCGCTATCTGGGGTCCGCGCGCAGCGACCCGACGATGGGATCGATCCATCTGACCGTCAATCGCGGCAAGCGCTCGATCGCGCTCGATCTCAAGCAGCCCGCCGATGCCGCCGTGCTGCGCGATCTGATCGCCGGAGCCGACGTCTTCTTCCACAACGTCCGCGGCAAGGCGATCGAGCGGCTCGGTTTCGACTATGCGAGCTGCAAGGCGCTGAAGGACGATATCATCTACGTCCATGGCACCGGCTTCGGCCAGAATGGCCCCTATGCCGACCTTCAGGCCTATGACGACGTCATTCAGGCGGCGACAGGGACGACCAGCCTCTTGCCGCGCGTCGATGGCGACCCGCGGCCGCGCTATTTCCCCTCGCTGATCGCCGACAAGATCGCAGGCCAGTTCGGCGCGCAGGCGATTCTCGCCGCGCTGGTCCACAAATTGCGCACCGGTGAAGGCCAGGCCGTCGAAGTCCCGATGTTCGAATGTTTCGCGGCCTTCATGCTCACCGAGCATCTGCGCGATGCCGCGCTCGATCCGCCGATCGGACCTGCCGGCTATCCGCGCCAGCTCGATCCGACGCGTCAGCCCTTCCCCACCGCCGACGGCTATCTGGCGATCGTACCCTATACGCCCGAATCGACCGCGCGGCTGATGACCTTGCTGGGCAGCGAGGCGCTGCTCGCAAGTCCGGCGTTCGAAGCGGCGCGCGCCGCCGGAACCCATATGTCGCTCGTCTACGCCGAAATCGCGCGCAAGACGCCGGCGAAGACCAATGCCGAATGGCTGGAAATCTTTGCCGCCAACGATATTCCGGCGATGGTGGCGCGCGATCTCGACGATGTGATCGACGATCCGCATTTGCGCGCCTCGGGCTTCTTCCACCGGCGCGAACATCCCGATGTCGGGGCCTTTTTCGAGATGCGCTCGCCCGTGCGCTATGGCGCCGCGCCGCATGTCGAACCGCGCTTCGCGCCGCGGATCGACGGCGACGGAGCCGCGATCCGCGACGAATTGGCGCGCGGCGCACCCTGACATCAGTTTCCGTTGCATATTGCGACGCACGCCCTAGCATCGGGCGCAGGCGGCCAGGTCGTGAACGAGCCGCGAGGACAAGGGGGACTTTATGCCAGGAAATCTGCTGGCGGCCGGCGCGGTGCTCGTGCTCTGGACGCTCATCATGCTCGTCTGGGTTGCGGCAACGCGATTCCCGGCGATGGCGAAGGCCGGAATCGACGTCAAAACGGCGCAGCCCGGCGGGCGCGGCGCCGATCTGGAGCCGGTGTTGCCGCCCGGCGTGAACTGGAAATCACACAATTACACGCATCTGCTCGAACAGCCGACGCTCTTCTACGCAGTGATCGTGTTTCTGCACCTGTCGGGTGGTGACACGGCACTGACGCAGGGTTTTGCCTGGGCCTATGTCGTGCTGCGCATCGTGCACAGCCTGTGGCAGGCGACGGTCAACCGGGTTCCGGTGCGTTTCGCGCTGTTTGCGCTGTCGACATTCTGCCTGCTCGCGCTGTCGGTGCTGGCCGTTATCGCAACCTTGGGCTGAGGGGGATATCATGGACACGAATGCAATATTGGGGCCGGTCGCGACGCTCGCGCTCTGGTCGATGGTCATGTGGGTGTGGATGTATGCGACGCGCATCCCGGCGATGAACCGCGCCAAGATCGACGCGAAGAATCTGGTCGGCACCACCGGGCGCGGGCTCGACGAGGTGCTTCCGCCCGAGGTGCAGTGGAAGGCGCATAATTATAACCATCTGATGGAACAGCCGACGGTCTTCTATGCCGTCGCGCTAGCACTCGCGGTCGGCGGCATGGGCGGCGGGCTGAATGCCCAGATCGCCTGGGCCTATGTCGGACTGCGTATCGTCCACAGCATCGTGCAGGCGACGGTTAACCGCGTGATGTGGCGCTTTGCCATCTTCGCGCTCGCCAGCCTCGCGCTGATCGCGCTATGTCTGCACGCCTTCATGGGCTTTGTGCTGCATTGATTTGAAGGACACGTCGCCCCCGCGCAAGCGGGGGTCGCTCTCGAGGTAGCACTGGATAGCAAGCGCCCCCCGCCTGCGCGGGGGCGACGCTTATCTGGAGAACCGCGCGGCCAGTTCCACATGGGTCGACCAGCGGAACTGGCCGACGGGTTGTACCCAGTCGAGCCGATAGCCGCCCACGACGAGCAGCTTCGCGTCGCGGGCGAAGCTCGCCGGATTACAGCTGACATAGGCGATCACGGGCGTCGCCGCGGCGGCAAGCTGCTTCACCTGCTCCTCGGCGCCGGCGCGCGGCGGGTCGAGGATCACGGCGCCGAAGCGGTCGAGTTCGGCAGGCACCAGCGGCCGCCGGAACAGGTCGCGATGCTCGGTCGCGACGAGCGCCCGCGCGCGGTTTGCAGCGCCGGTCAGCGCGGCGATCGCATCCCGGGCGCCCTCGGCGGCATAGACTTTCCGTCCCGCCTGCACCGACAGCGCGAAGGTGCCCACGCCCGCGAACAGATCGGCCACCGTAGGCGCATCGCCGATTGCCTCGTGCACCGCGCCGAGCAGAGCCGCTTCGCCCGCAGTCGTCGCCTGCAGAAAGGCAAAGGGCGGCACTTCCACCGCAATGTCACCGAAGCACACCGTCGGCGGTTCGGGTTGCCACAGGATTTCGAGTCCATCGCCCTGATCGATCGCAAAACGCGCTAGAGCATGGGCGCCGGCAAAATCCTGCAGCGCCATCGCGGCGTCGAGCCCCTCGGCCTTCACCCCTTCGAGGATGAGTTCGACGCCCTGATCGAGCCGTTGCAGCTTGACCTTCACCGGGCGCCGCTGCGGCGCGATAAGCCCGAGCAGATTGCGGATCGGGGCGATCAGCGCGAACAGTTCGGGCGCGAGCAACGGACATTCGCGCATGTCGACGATCTGATTACTTTGCGCCGCGTTGAAGCCGATCGCGACCTGCTTGCCCGCCTTGATCGCGGTCAGGACCGCCCGGCGACGGCTATGCGGCGGCGACAGATGCGCAGGACGGACATCGCCCGCCGTCACCTGCTGACCGGCGAGCGCCCCGGCCACGCGCTCGCGCACGAAATCCGCAAGCGCCGCCTCGCTGACATGCTGGAGCTGGCAGCCGCCGCATTTGCCGAAGTGTCGGCAGACAGGAACCGCGCGGTTCGGCCCGGCGACGAGCGTTCCGTCGGCCGCCACATGGTCGCCGGGAACCCCGCCCGCGACATGGCGACCGTCGGCGGTTACGCCGTCGCCGCGCGCGGCGATGCGGACAATCAGGTCGGTTTCGGTCACGGGTAAAACTTTCGTCAGAACGGCGCGGCGACGAGATCGTCGGCGACAAGGCCGGCGCCTATACGCCGCGCCTGCGCAATATGCCAGCCGACGGCCGCGACCGCGGCGTCGAAGGGGTCGCCGCCGCGCGCCAGCATCGCGCCGCACGCCCCCGCCAGGACATCGCCGGTCCCCGCCGTCGCGAGCCACGGGCTGCCGGGCCAGGCCGCGCATATCCGCCCATCGGGCGCAGCGACCACCGTGTCGGCGCCCTTGTAGATCACCACGGAACGCGCCTGCGCCGCCGCGGCGCGCGCTCGGTCGATCTTGCTGCCGGTCGCCTCCGGAAAGGCGCGCGCGAACTCGCCCGCGTGCGGTGTCAGGATCGCGTGCGCGCCTCCGCCTGCGAGATGGGGCAGCGCGGCCGGGATCGCCGCCGCATCGAGCACCAGCGGCGTCCGGCTTGCCAGCGCGGCGGCCAGTTGTTCATCGAGTGCATCGCCGGCGGGAAAGCCGGGTCCGATGACGAACGCGCCGACACGCGGATCACCGAGCCGTTTGGCAAAGGCGTCGCCCTCCTCGACGATGACCGCCGACAGCGGCGCCGGACGATCGCTTTCGAGCACGACATAGCCCGCCCCGGCGCGCAGCGCCGCCGCCGCACTCAGCGCCGCCGCGCCTTGCATCGGGCCCGACGCGATCAGAACCATGCCTCGACTATATTTATGCGCATCGGGGGCGGGCACTGCGCGCGTCGGAGCAGGCAGCGTCTGCATATGGCGGTCCGCCGCAATCCCGATCGGTGCCAGCAGACAGCGCCCGCAGGCGGGTGCGGTCGGCAGCAGCACATGCGCAGGCTTGAGCGCGCCGAGCGCTAGCGTCACGTCAGCAGCGAGCGGCGGCAGCCAGTCGGCATCGCCGTCGCTCGCCACCCCGCTCGGCACATCGACGGCCAATATCCGCCGCCCGGAAAAGCGCCGCAGCATCGCCGACAGATCATCGGCCAGCGGCCGCGTCAGCCCGACGCCGAACAGCGCATCGACGATCAATGGCGCCGAAGCGATATTGTCGGTCAGGCTTTCGACGGGCCCGTCCCAGGCATCGCGCGCCGCCTTGGCAAGATCGGTGGCCGGAGGCGCGAGCGCAGCCACGCGCACCGCGGCACCGCGGGCCTTGAGCCGGCGCGCCGCGACATAGCCATCGCCGCCATTGTTGCCCGGACCGCACAGGATCAGGATCGGCGCGCCTGCCGCCATGCGCCAAGCGAAATCGGCGACCGCCGCCCCCGCGCGCTCCATCAAATCCCCAAGCGACACGCCCGCGCGCGCCGTCGCGGCCTCGGCCTCGCGCATGGCGGCGGCGGTCAGGATCGGTGCATCGGCGGGAACGGACATGCCCTTTCCTACCATGCGAGCAGGAAAAGTCGCGCTACTTCGCGCCGCCGGTGTTGGCAGGCAGCCGGTAGCGGTCGGGGCCGACCGCAACCTCGATCACCCCGTCGCCGATCACCGTCACCTTCGCCGGGTCGACGCCGTCGGCCGAAACGACCCCGCGGCCATCGGTTGTCACCTGCAGGCGGCGGTAGCCGCTGTCGCTGCGCCCGACGATCAGGATTGTGCCGTCGGCGCTGCTCATTTCGGCAATGGTGCAGGTGCGGTCGAACAGCTTGGCGCCGCCAAGCGCGCAATCGATCCGTCCGCTGATCGCGGCGTCCTTCGATCCCTGCGCTTCGGCCTCTGCCAGCGCGCCATTGTCGGGACCGGCATTGCAGCCCGCCAGAACGAGCAGCAGCCCTGCCCCCGCGATCGATTTCATCCCTTGCCCTTCAACTGCGACAGGTCGCGCACAGCGCCGCGCGCCGCACTCGTCGTCATTGCAGCATAGGCCTGAAGTGCTACCGAAACCTTGCGCGGGCGCGGCTTTTCGGGTTGCCAGGCAGCCTCGCCCTTCGCCTCCATCGCGGCACGGCGCGCCGCCAGTTCGGCATTGGGGACCGCCAGCGTGATCGTGCGGCTCGGGATGTCGATCTCGATCCTGTCGCCATTTTCGACCAGCCCGATCGTGCCGCCTTCGGCCGCCTCGGGCGACACGTGGCCGATCGACAGCCCCGACGTTCCGCCGGAAAAGCGCCCGTCGGTGATCAGTGCGCAGGCGGCGCCCAGCCCCTTCGATTTGAGGTAGCTCGTGGGATAGAGCATTTCCTGCATCCCCGGCCCGCCCTTGGGCCCTTCGTAGCGGATGACGACGACATCGCCCGCCTCGACCTGTCCGGTCAAAATGCCCGCCACCGCCGCATCCTGGCTTTCATAGACCTTCGCCGGGCCGGCAAACTTCAGTATCTTGTCGTCGACCCCGGCGGTCTTCACGATGCAGCCGTCGAGCGCGAGATTGCCCGACAGAACGGCGAGGCCGCCATCCTTGCTGAACGCGTGCGTTGCCGAGCGGATCACGCCATTTTCGCGGTCGAGGTCGAGCGAATCCCAGCGCCGGTCCTGACTGAACGCCGTCTGCGTCGGCACGCCGCCGGGCGCCGCGAGGTAGAAGGTCTGCACCGCCGGATCGTTGGTGCGCGCAATGTCCCATTTGTTGAGCGCGTCTCCCAGCGTCGCGCTGTGCACCGTCGGCAGATGCGCGTGGAGCAGCCCCGCGCGTTCAAGTTCGCCAAGGATCGCCATGATCCCGCCCGCGCGGTGAACATCCTCCATATGGACGTCGCTCTTCGCCGGCGCGACTTTCGACAGGCACGGCACGCGGCGCGACAGCCGGTCAATATCGTTCATCGTGAAATCGACCCCCGCCTCATGCGCGGCGGCAAGCAGGTGGAGCACGGTGTTCGTCGATCCGCCCATCGCGATGTCGAGGCTCATCGCATTTTCGAACGCCTCGAAACTCGCGATGCTGCGCGGCAATACCCGCTCGTCCCCTTCCTCATAATAGCGGCGGCACATGTCGACGATCATCGCGCCGGCGCGCAGGAACAGCGCCTTGCGGTCGGCATGCGTCGCGAGCTGCGATCCATTGCCGGGCAGCGACAGGCCCAGCGCTTCGGTGAGGCAGTTCATCGAATTGGCGGTAAACATGCCCGAACAGCTGCCGCAGGTCGGACAGGCGGACCGTTCTACCGCCGCAACCTCTTCGTCGCTATAGGCTTCGTCGGCTGCGACGACCATCGCATCGACGAGGTCGAGCGCGACCTCCTTGCCCTTCAGCACCACCTTGCCGGCTTCCATAGGCCCGCCCGACACGAACACCACGGGAATATTGATCCGCAGCGCCGCCATCAGCATCCCCGGCGTGATCTTGTCGCAGTTGGAGATGCAGATCATCGCGTCGGCGCAGTGCGCGTTGACCATATATTCGACGCTGTCGGCGATCAGGTCGCGGCTCGGCAGCGAATAGAGCATGCCGTCGTGCCCCATGGCGATCCCGTCATCGACCGCGATGGTGTTGAATTCCTTGGCCACGCCGCCCGCCGCCTCGATCTCGCGCGCGACCAGCTGGCCGAGGTCCTTGAGGTGGACATGGCCCGGCACAAATTGCGTGAAGCTGTTGACCACGGCGATGATCGGCTTGCCGAAGTCGCCATCCTTCATGCCCGTCGCGCGCCACAATCCGCGCGCGCCGGCCATGTTGCGGCCGTGGGTGGTGGTGCGGGAACGATAGGCAGGCATGATATTGGTCCGGTCGGCTTCGGGAAGGAGGACAGACTAGAGGATCGCAGGGGCGACGCGGCGGATGCGGGGGGCGACGGTTCCTCCGCCCCCCAGCGCGCAAATCCCGCATCTAGCTT
>LULM01000978.1_pt1 | contig 17255 bp, 17 predicted proteins | sample 728151 | NCBI WGS metagenome assembly LULM01 (sample SAMN03860289, study PRJNA289734) | marine metagenome | biome: seawater column; feature: ocean; material: water; isolation source: Red Sea water column Station 149 - depth 200m | place: Saudi Arabia: Red Sea | collected 2011-10-15 | depth 200 m
GCATAGGGGCGCGAGATATAGACGTTGGGGTCGAGCTGCCCGACATAGAAGGCCGGGTTTTTATGCGGGAAATCGGCGTCCTTCAGAAAGAAGAGCTGCCCCTGGGCAACATGGACGAGATAATCGCGCTCGAATTTCTCGGCATCGCTCATCTTGCCGTTGAATGCCTGGGCATCGGCGATCGTTTTTTCGAGGAAAGCGATCTGCTTCTGCAATCCCTCTGCCGACCAGTCGGGAAGCTGACCGTCGAACTCATGCTTGCCCTGATAGACCGCAAAATTGGGATTCAGCGGGAAATAGCCGGCAAGAAACTGGTCGCGAAATTCGGTCCAGTTGGCGGCGGATCCGGCGGACTGCGGCGCCTTTTCGGTGCTGCATGCGGCAAGCACGAGCAGCGCGCCGGCCATCGCCGCGCCGCCGAAGCGGGCTAATTTACGTGTCATTCGATGCGTCTCCCTTGATCGATGGCGACTGTCTGCCACCGCGTCCAACGGGCTGCACCCGATAATCGACGAACGGCGGCGACAAAGCATGCTGGACAGGCGCCGAAAGACGGTTAGGGCAAATCGCAATGGCCACCTCCTCCTCCATCGACGGCCCGTCGAAGCCCCCCTCCCCGCTCAGCTTCGCCGATTATCGCTATTACTGGTTCGCGCGCTTCACCGCGGTCATGGCGACGATCGCGATGGTCGTCGTCATCGGCTATCAGCTCTATGATACGGCGCGCTCCAGCTATGGCATGTCGATCAAGGAAGCGTCGTTCCAGCTCGGTTTGCTCGGCCTCGTCCAGTTCATTCCGCTTGCGGTGCTGACCCCCGTCGCGGGTTGGGCCGCCGACAGGTTCGAACGGCGCAGCGTCGCGATCTTTTCCAACATGATTGACCTGACGATCGCCGCGACGCTCGGCTGGTTCACCTGGACCGAGGGACTGACGCTTCCGCTGCTCTTCACCCTCGCGGCACTGCACGGCGTCGCCCGCGTTTTTTCCGGCCCGGCGATGAGCGCGATCGCGCCCAATATCGTGCCGCCGACGGTGCTGCCGCGCGCGATAGCGATGAGCAGTATCGCCTGGCAATCTGCGTCGGTGATCGGGCCGGCGGCGGGCGGCCTGATCTACGCCGTTCACCCGACGTCTTTTGCCGCCGCCCGCCGAAGTGCGCCGACACCCGCTGCGCGAGATGGTCGATGGGCTGCAGTTCGTCTGGACCGAGCGTTTCCTGCTGGGCACCATCACGCTCGACCTGTTCGCGGTGATCCTGTCGGGCGCGACCGCGATGCTGCCCGTCTATGCCCGCGACATATTGCACACGGGGTCCGAAGGGCTGGGTTTTCTACGCGCGGCCCCCGCGGTCGGCGCCGCGATCATCGCCTTGGGCCTCGCGTGGCGGCCGATCGAGCGCAATGTCGGCGTCAAGATGCTGTGGGCGGTCGCGGCATTCGGCGCCGGGACGGTCGCTTTCGGCCTGTCGACCAACTTCCTGCTGTCGCTCGCGCTGCTCGTGGTCATGGGCGCCGCCGACATGTTCTCGGTCTTCGTGCGCGGGACGCTGATTCAGCTCAACACGCCCGACCATATGCGCGGCCGCGTCAGCGCGGCGTCGGGGCTCGCCATCTCTGCGTCGAACGAATTGGGCGAAATGCGCGCCGGCGCAATGGCGGCGGTGCTTGGCCCGGTGAGTGCGGTGGTCGTAGGCGGCGTCGCGGCGATCGGTGTTACTGCGCTGTGGGCCAGGATATTCCCCGAACTGCGGCACGCCCGGACTTTCGAGGCGCGGTTCGACCCGGCGAATGATTGAGCGCTGTTGATGGCGTTTCGGCGCAAAATCGCCCCGCCTTGTCCAGCACCTATTGTCAATGTATTTAATTGAGTTAAACCGGACGCACCCGTCACCGCGGCTTCCCTTCCCTCTCTCGATGGAACGACCGCTATGCACAGCTCGACAATCCGCCACAAAATTCTGACCATCCCGGGCCTCGACAACAGCGGGCCGGGGCACTGGCAAAGCCTGTGGGAACAGAAATTCCCCGATTGCGAACGCATCGACCTCGGCAATTGGAACGCGCCGACCAAGGGCGAATGGGTCCAACGCATCGCCGACACGATCGCGACCGAGGACGCACCCGTGCTTGTCGCGGCGCATAGCCTGGGATGCCATGCCTTCGCCCACTGGTTCGCCGGCGCCAGCGCTTTCGCGCGGACGCGGATTGTCGGCGCGCTGCTCGTTGCGCCGCCCGACCTCGCTTTGCTGCGCCGTAGCAATCGCATCACCGGATTCGATGATACCCCGGCCTTTTCGGCTCAAACTCCGATGATCGTGGTTGCAAGCGACAATGATCCCTACGCCAAGTCCGCGCATGTCTGGCGCCTGTCGCGCAAGTGGGACGCGCGCTTCGTCAATGCCGGCCCCTTCGGGCATATCAACGCCGACTCGGCGATCGGCGACTGGCCTTATGGACAGTATCTGCTGGCGTCGTTACAACACGCTCCGACGCCCGCCCTGGCCGACGAAAGGCTGTGGGTCCGCGCCGGAGACTGGCCGAACCGGGTGCGCCGCGATCCGCGCTTCGACTTCAAGGAAAGTGCATAGAGACGATGAAAGCCAATTCGATCCTCGAAACCATCGGCAACACGCCGCACATTCGCGTCGCGAAGCTGTTTCCCGACGCCGAAGTCTGGGTGAAGTCCGAACGCGCCAATCCGGGCGGGTCGATCAAGGATCGCATCGGGCTGGCGATGATCGAAGCGGCCGAGCGCGACGGCAGCCTGAAACCGGGCGGCGTCATCGTCGAGCCGACGTCGGGCAACACCGGCATCGGCCTGGCGATGGCCGCCGCGGTCAAGGGATACAAGCTGATCCTCGTCATGCCCGAAAGCATGTCGCTCGAACGCCGGCGCCTCATGCTGGCCTATGGCGCGACCTTCGATCTGACGCCGCGCGAAAAGGGCATGAAGGGCGCCATCGAGCGGGCGATCGAACTGGTCGAAACGACCCCCGGTGCCTGGATGCCGCAGCAGTTTGAGAACGAGGCGAACATCGACGTCCATGTCCGGACCACCGGCCCCGAAATCCTGAACGATTTCAAGGACACGCCGATCGACGCGCTGATTACCGGCGTCGGCACCGGCGGACACATTACCGGCGTTGCGCAATTCTTGAAACAGCATTGGCCCAATCTGAAGGTCTATGCCGTCGAACCCGTTGCTTCGCCGGTCATCTCGGGCGGCCAGCCTGCTCCGCATCCGATCCAGGGCATCGGTGCCGGCTTCATCCCGCGTAACCTGCATACCGATCTGCTCGACGGCGTGATCCAGGTCGATGCCGCCGATGCGAAGGAGATGGCGCGGCGCTCGGCGACCGAGGAAGGGATGCTCGTCGGCATCTCGTCGGGCGCGACGCTGGCGGCGATCAAGCAGAAGCTCGCCGAGCTTCCGGCGGGCAGCCGCGTCCTCGGCTTCAACTATGACACCGGCGAGCGCTATCTGTCGGTCCCCGACTTCCTGCCGGAGATCTGAGCAGCAGCCATGCTCCCAATGGAGCATCCGGATACGACGCAGAACCCGCGCGAATGGCGTGGCTGGCTGTTCGCGCTTTTGAGCTTTGCAGCGATTGCGGCGGTGCTGCATTTCAGCGGACAGACGAGCCGCCCGCTGCCGGTGATGCCGCACCCCGTTGCGCCGCCCGCCAACGTCGTGCCCGACGTCCAGCCGATGGAGTTCGCCCCGGTTACCGAGCAGGACGCGCGTGCCGAAAATGCGCGCATAGCCTTTGTGACCAAGGGCTTCGTTGCAGCGCGCCCATTCGTCTATCCCGGCGCGGGCGAGGCACGCGATCGCGCCCGCGACTGCATGGCAGCGGCGATGCTTTACGAGGCCGGCGACGATAGCAAGGGACAGCTTGCGGTCGGTCAGGTTGTCATCAACCGCGTCCGCCATCCCGCCTTCCCCAAGACGATCTGCGGCGTCGTATTCCAGGGATCGGAGCGCACCACCGGCTGTCAGTTCACCTTCACCTGCGACGGCGCGCTCAATCGCCGCTATACGGACGCCGCATGGACGCGCGCGCGCAGCAATGCCGATCGCATGCTCGCCGGACTGATCGATCCGAAAGTCGGGCTGGCGACGCATTATCACACCGACTGGGTGCGCCCCTATTGGAGCGACAGTCTGGAAAAGATCGCGAGCGAAGGCACGCACCTCTTTTTCCGCTGGCCCGGTTTCTGGGGAACGCCCGGCGCGTTCCGCGGCGCGGTGTCGGCGAACGACGCGCCGATTGCGAAGATGGCGGGCCTGTCCCCCGCCCATGCGCTTGCCCTCGCGCCGCCAAGCGACCTGGCCGAAGGCGCCGCCAGCATTGGCCCGGTCAAGCTGGTGACGGGCGCCGGAGACGCGGTGGGGCGCGATACCATCTATGTCCAGCTCGACCGCCGCGCGACGCCCGAAAGCTTCGTCACGCTCGCGCTGCGTCTTTGCGGTGAGCGCGCCTATTGCAAGTTCATGGGCTGGACCAACCCGGTCATGAAGCCCGACAGCGATGCGATGAACGATATGCAGCGCGCGGCGATGAGCTTTTCCTATCTGCGCGACGAAAAATCGGGCTTTGAAAAGGCGCTGTGGAACTGCAGCGAATATGCGCGCGACGACACGCGGCAGTGCATGAAGCGCTGAGCGAAGCGATCCAGCCTGGTTCAATCAACCCCGGATCACTTCGCTCGCAGTGCTGCAGCCCGTTTGAAGGCTCCAGCGCTCAACCATGCGGGCGGATCAGATATTTCTCGCCCGTGCGCTTGGCATTATAGGCGTTCGCGACGTCGAGGTTGAGCGCGTCGGCCAGCGAAATCTGGTGGCTGTAATGGCTCTTGAACGTCGTCGTCAGTTCGTCGACGACACGCTGACGCATCCGCATCGCCGTCTCCATCCCGGCCTTTTGCAGGAAGGGCGTGAGCAGGAAGCCCGAGAGCGACCAGCTGAAGCCGAAGCTGCGGTTGAGCAGCGTCGGGCCGAGGTCGAGCGCGCCGTAGATATAGACCTGCTTGAAGGTGTCCGAGCCATAGCGGCTGTAGCTGGTCATGCGCTTGACCGCCGCCGCTTCCATCGCCGCGAGAATTTGCCCCGCAAGCTTGCCGCCGCCGATCGCATCGAAGCCGATCGTGGCGCCGGTTTCGGTGATCGCGGCGACGAGCTGGTCGACGAAATCATCGTCGCTGCTGTTCACGATATGCGTCGCGCCGATACCCTTCAGCAATTCGACCTGCGCCGCGCTGCGCACGATGTTGACGAGCGGGATATTGTCCTTGGCACAGATCTTGACGAGCATCTGGCCGAGGTTCGACGCCGCCGCTGTGTGGACGATCGCGTTATGACCCTCCATCCGCATGGTTTCGGTGAAAGCAAGGCTGGTGAGCGGATTGACGAAGCAGGATGCCCCATCGACCGGATCGGTGCCGTCGGGCAACGGCATTGTCATCTGAACGGGAAGGCAGCGATATTCAGCATACATCTCGCCGCCAAGCAGTGCGACGGTCTTGCCCATCAGAGCCTGCGCCTCGGGCGACGACCCCGCCTTGACGACGATGCCGCACCCTTCGTTGCCGATCGGGAGCGCATCGCCGATCCGGCTCGCCATCGCGCGCATGCCGGGCGTCGGAATATCGGCCGTGATCATCGGCAAGTCGTTGCGGGTGCCGGCGCGCGCGGTGCTCATGTCGGCACCACCGAACAGCAGGCCGAGATCGGACGGATTGATCGGCGTGGTGAGAACCTTCACCAGCACCTCGTGCGGCTTGGGCTCGGGCATCGGGCGGCGTTCGAAATAGACTTCGAGCTCGCCCTCCGGCTTGGCGAGCGTGAGCATCGTCAGATTGGTTTCGGGCAAATCGGTCATCGCACGTCTCCCTTGGCGTGATTTGGTTTCTCGATGCAACGGGTTAGGGCGAAGGGCCGCCGCTGGCAATGCCGCCCGGTTCAGCCGGGCGAATATTCCGACGCGAGGCGCAGCACCTCGTCTGCCAGTTCGCGGCGGCAGATGAGCAGGTCGGGCAGATAGGTATCGGCATTGTTATAGCGCAGCGGCGAGCCATCGACGCGGCTGACGTGCAGCCCCGCAGCCTGCGCAACCGCAACGGGCGCGCAATTGTCCCATTCATATTGGCCGCCGGTGTGCAGATAGATGTCGGCCTCGCCGCGCACCACGGCCATGGCCTTCGCTCCCGCCGAGCCCATCGCAAGCAGTTCCGCGCCCATCCGTTCGGCGACCTGAACCGCCTCCGCAGCAGGGCGGGTGCGGCTGACAAGCATCCGCGACGCCATCGATCGCGAGCGCGACATGCACCGCCCAGTCGGACCGGCCCTCGCCATATTCGCGCGTGCCGTCGAGCGGATCGACGATCCACACGCGGTAACTGGCAAGTCGCGCCGAATTGTCCTTTTCCTCTTCTGACAAGAGCGCATCGTCGGGACGCGCCGCGCGAAGTTCGCGGCAGAGCATCGCGTTGGCGGCCTCGTCACCCGCCTGCCCCAGCGCCTTGCCCGCAAGATCGCCAGCCGCGCGCAGATCGAGCAGGATACGGCCGGCGGCGTCGGCGAGCCGCGCCGCCAATTGTTCGTCATTCTCGGTCATCGCTGCGTGCCAGAGCCGTCGCCGCCGCCTTCGTCAAGCCTTTCGGCTCCCGGCTCGCGCGGAGTCTTGTCCATGCCCCAGGTCACGCGGCTCCACGCGCGTTCATGCACATAATAGAGCAGCATCTTGGTCAGCACTTCGGTGCTCGCAATTGCGCCGGCGGCCTTCACATTGGCGGTGAAGATGTAGCTGAGGATGAAGGTGTCGACGCTGCCCAGAGCGCGCCAGCTGACCGCCTTGGCGAAAGATCGGCTGTGCGCCTCGCGGCCCCGGAACAGCAGCACCGGCTAGCCCAGTAGCCGTTCGACGATGAGGTCGGCGGCCTCCTCTGCCGTCATCGCAGTCGTGTCGATGCGAATCTCCGGTGCCTGGGGCGCCTCATAAGGGCTGTCGATGCCGGTGAAATTCTTGAGCTGACCCGCTCGTGCCTTCTTGTAGAGGCCCTTGACGTCGCGCCGTTCCGCCTCGGCCAGCGGGGTGTCGATGAATATTTCGAGAAACTCGCCCTCGGGCAGCATCGCGCGCACCATTTCGCGCTCGGCGCGGAAGGGCGAGATGAAGGCGGTGATGACGATCAGCCCGGCGTCGGTCATCAGCTTGGCAACCTCGCCGACGCGGCGGATATTCTCGATCCGGTCGGCTTCGGTGAAGCCCAGATCCTTGTTGAGCCCGTGGCGGACGTTGTCGCCGTCGAGCAGGAAGCTGTGCCGGTTCATCCGGTGCAGCTTCTTCTCGACAAGGTTCGCGATCGTCGATTTGCCCGAGCCCGACAGGCCGGTAAACCACAGCAGCGCCGGGCGCTGGTTCTTGAGGTTCGCGCGCATGTCGCGATCGATGTCGCTCGCCTGCCAATGGACATTCTGTGCCCGGCGCAAGCTGAAGTGCAGCATCCCGGCGGCCACCGTCGCGTTGGTCAGCTTGTCGATCAGGATGAAGCCGCCGAGCGCCTTGTTGTCGGCATAGGCTTCGAAGGTGATCGGCTTGTCGGTCGATACCTCGACCACCCCGATCCCGTTCAAGTCCAGCGTCTTTGCGGCCAGCCGGTCGAGCGTGTTGACGTTAATCTCGTACTTCGGCGCCTGGACGGTCGCCGAAACGCTCTGCGTCGCGAGCTTCAGCCAATAGGCGCGGCCGGGTATCATCGCCTCGTCCGCCATCCAGACGAGCGTCGCTTCGAACTGGTCGGCGGCTTCGGGGGGCGCATCGGCGGCTGCGATGACATCGCCGCGCGAACAATCGACCTCATCCGTCAGCGTCAGCGTCACCGACTGGCCCGCCACCGCCTCGTCCAGATCGCCATCGAGCGTAACGATCCGGTCGATCGTCGTCGTCTTCCCGCTCGGCAGGATACGGACGGCGTCGCCCGGCTTGACCTTGCCGCTTGCAAGCTGGCCCGAAAAGCCCCGAAAATCCAGATTCGGGCGGTTGACCCATTGAACGGGCATCCGGAAAGGCTTGGCTTCGTCGGCGGTGCCGCCGATCTCGACCGTTTCAAGATGGTCGACCAGCGCCGGCCCCTTGAACCAGGGCGTATTCGCTGACAGCGCGGTGATATTGTCGCCCTTGAACCCCGAGATAGGGATGGCGGTGAAATTGGTAATGCCGATCTCGCTCGCAAAGGCACGATAGGCAAGCGTGATGCGATCGAAGACCGCCTTGTCATAGCCGACAAGGTCCATCTTGTTCACCGCAAGCACGATATGCCGGATGCCGAGCAGGTGCGCGAGGAAGCTGTGGCGGCGCGTCTGCGTCAGCACGCCCTTGCGCGCATCGACGAGGATCACGGCAAGGTCGGCGGTCGACGCGCCGGTGACCATGTTGCGCGTATATTGCTCGTGCCCCGGCGTGTCGGCGACGATGAACTTGCGATTTTCGGTCGTGAAAAAACGATAGGCGACGTCGATCGTGATGCCCTGCTCGCGCTCGGCGGCAAGCCCGTCGACGAGCAGCGCGAAATCGATCTCACCGCCCTGCGTACCGACGCGCTTGCTGTCGGCCTCGAGCGCGGCGAGTTGATCCTCGAAGATCATCTTGCTGTCGTAGAGCAGGCGTCCGATCAGCGTCGATTTGCCGTCATCGACGCTGCCGCAGGTGATGAAGCGCAGCAGCGACTTCCGCTCGTGACTCGCGAGATAGGCGTCGATATCCTCGGCGATCAGAGCGTCGGTGACATAGATGGGGTCGGTCATATTCTTACTTCGTCATTCCCGCGACAGCGGGAATCCCGCTTCGTCCGTTGATACAGAAAGAGGCCCCCGCCTTCGCGGGGGTTGACCCTTCGTCAATCTGAAGATTGACGCGGCGGGTCAAAAATACCCCTCCTGCTTCTTCTTCTCCATCGACGCATCGCCGCCATCCTTGTCGATGATGCGTCCCTGCCGTTCGCTGGTCGTCGTCAGCAGCATTTCCTGGATGACTTGGCTGAGCGTTGTCGCCTCGCTTTCGACCGCCCCGGTGAGCGGATAGCAGCCGAGGGTGCGGAAACGTACCGAGCGCATCACGGGCTCTTCACCGTCGCGTAGCGGGAAGCGGTCGTCATCGACCATCAGCAACAGCCCGTCGCGTATCACAGTCGGTCGGGGCGCCGCGAAATAGAGCGGCACGATCGGGATATTCTCGCGCGCGATATATTGCCAGATGTCGAGTTCGGTCCAGTTGGAGATCGGGAAGACCCGGATACTTTCCCCCTTCGCCTTGCGCGCGTTGTAGAGGTTCCAGAGCTCGGGGCGCTGCTGCTTGGGATCCCAGCCGTGGCTCGCGGTGCGGAAGGAAAAGATGCGCTCCTTCGCGCGGCTCTTTTCCTCGTCGCGCCGCGCACCGCCGAAGGCCACGTCGAATCCGTGAAGGTCGAGCGCCTGCTTGAGCCCTTCGGTCTTCCACATGTCGGTGTGCAGCGGCCCATGGTCGAACGGATTGATTCCGCGCGCCTTCGCCTCGGGGTTCTGATGGACGATCAGGTCCATCCCCGATTCCGCGGCCATGCGGTCGCGCAGTTCGTACATCGCGCGGAATTTCCACGTCGTATCGACGTGGAGCAGCGGAAAAGGCGGCGGCGAGGGATAGAAGGCCTTGCGCGCGAGATGCAGCATCACCGCGCTGTCCTTGCCGACCGAATAGAGCATCACGGGATTGACGGCGTCGGCCATCACTTCGCGCATGATGTGGATGCTTTCGGCCTCGAGACGGTCCAGATGGGTAAGCGTGTCGATCATGCCCCGCCCTTGCCGACCCCCATGGCGGCACGCAAGCTGTATGGCCTTTTCGCCTTGCAAGCCAGACTTGTCCGCTGCGCTTCAAACCGCGTCCGCTTCCTGCTAGTCGCATCCGAAACCAGAAACAGAGGACGATATGCTCGCCACACCCGATTTCGATTTTGCCCTTGGTGAAACTGCCGAGATGATCCGCGACACCACCGCCCGCTTCGCCGACGAGCAGATTGCGCCGCTGGCCGACAAGGCCGACCGCGAGGACTGGTTCCCCCGCGACGAGCTCTGGACGCAGATGGGCGCGCTGGGCTTGCACGGCATCACGGTTCAACCAGATCCGCCGCTGGGGCAATGCGGAGCAGAAGGCGAAATATCTGCCGAAGCTGATCTCGGGCGAGCATGTCGGCAGCCTTGCGATGTCGGAAGCCGGCGCCGGGAGTGACGTCGTCTCGATGAAACTGAAGGCCGAGCCGGTTCAGGGCGGCTATGTCCTCAACGGCACGAAATTCTGGATCACCAACGCCCCCTATGCGGACACGCTGGTCGTCTATGCCAAGACGACGCCCGAAGCGGGGTCACGCGGCATCACCGCCTTCCTGATCGAAAAGGATATGCCGGGTTTCAGCATCGGGCAGAAGATCGACAAGGTCGGCATGCGCGGATCGCCGACCGCTGAACTCGTCTTCACCGATTGCGAGGTCAGCGAGGACCAGGTGATGGGGCCGGTCAACGGCGGCGTCGGCGTGCTGATGTCGGGCCTCGACTATGAGCGCGTCGTGCTCGCCGGGCTCCAGCTCGGCATCATGCAGGGCTGCCTCGACACCGTCATCCCCTATCTTCGCGAGCGCAAGCAGTTCGGCAAGCCGATTGGCTCGTTCCAGCTCATGCAGGCTAAGGTTGCCGACATGTATGTCGCGCTCCAGTCGGCGCGCTCTTACGTCTATAATGTCGCCAAGGCATGCGACGCCGGGCTGACGACACGGTTCGACGCCGCGGGCGCCATCCTGCTGGCCAGCGAAAGCGCGGTGAAGGTCGCGGGCGAAGCGATCCAGGCGCTTGGCGGCGCGGGCTACACCAAGGACTGGCCGGTGGAGCGCTATTGGCGCGACGCCAAACTGCTCGACATCGGCGCGGGCACCAACGAAATCCGCCGCATGCTGATCGGCCGCGAACTGATTGGCGCCGGCGCGTGATCTGGCTAGGGCTGTCGGCCGCCTTCATGGTGACGACCGCCCTGGTCCACGGTCTGTTGGGCGAAAGGCGACTCGTCGGGCCGCTGATGTCGCTCAACAGCGGCATCATGGGGATCGACTTGGCGCGCCGGGTGTTTCGTCTGGCATGGCATGCGCTCTCGCTCCTGATGCTGGTGTCCGCCGCGTCGGTCCTGTGGCCCGGAACGCCGCGCGGTCTGATCCTGCTGATCGGCGCGGCGTGGACGGCGACCGGTCTGTTCGATGCCGTATATACGCGCGGCCGACACATCGGCTGGCCGTTTTTGACTGCATCCGGACTGCTCGCGATTGCCGGGGCCTTATGAGCGCGCGCGGCCTTGTCCATCATATCGACCTGACGGTTCGCGACGCGGCGCGGTCGCGGATTTTCTATGATGCGGTGCTGGGCTTTCTCGGCTACCGGCGCGCCGCCGATTATGATCATGGCAGCGATTGGGACCGCGACGGCGAACCGTTCCATTCGATCGGGATCGTCGAAGCGCATGGCCCCGGCGCGCTACGGAGCCACGACCGCTTTTCGCCCGGACTGCATCATCTTGCCTGGACTGCCGAAAGCCGCGCCGACGTCGATGCGCTGCATGATTTGCTGCGCAGCATAGGCGCGAAGATCCTCGATGCCCCCGCCGATTATCCGCGCTACGGACCGACCTATTATGCGCTGTTCTTTGCCGACCCTGACGGGTTGAAGCTCGAGTTCGTGTTCGGGGCGACCGGCGGATGAGCGATACGCTGCTCGACGCGCTGCAATATTATGGCGCCGGGGCCGGAACGCTCGCGGCGTTGATTGTGTCGCTCAATCTCGGGCGACGCCCGACCGGCTGGGCCTTCGTCATTTTCGTGACCAGCAGCATCGCGCTCGTCGCGTGGGGCTTTCTGCAAAGCGACAGCGAAGGCATCGGCTGGCAGAATATCGCGCTGCTGTGCATCAACTGCGTCGGCGTTTACCGGTACCTGATCCTCAAGGAAAAGCCGGGGGCGCCGCCGGCATCAGAAAAATAGCGTCTTCGCGAGCGCAGCGAAGCAATCTCCAGCGTCCCGACTCAAGCCCGGACAGATGACTGGAGATTGCTTCGTCGCTCCGCTCCTCGCAACGACGAGAAGTGGACATCACCCCCAGACGCGGACGCGCTGATCGGGGGCGAGATACAGCTTGTCGGTCGGCTGGACATTGAACGCCTTGTACCACGCGTCGAGGTTGCGGACGGTGAGTGCGCGGTAGTTGCCGGGCGCATGGCCGTCGGTCGCGATCCGCGCGCGCAGCGCCTCGTCACGCATCTTGGTGGCCCAGGTCTGCGCATAGGCGATGAAGAAACGCTGATCGCCCGTGAAGCCGTCGATCACCGGCGCTTCCTTGCCGTTCAGCGACGCACGATAGGCGTCATAAGCCGCCTGCAGGCCCGCGACGTCGGCAATATTCTCACCCAGCGTCAGCTTGCCGTTGACCGCAAGATCGGGGAACGGCTTGTAGCTGTCATATTGCGCGGCCAGCGCCGCCCCCGCCGCCTCGAACTTCTTGAGATCCTCGGCCGTCCACCAGTTGCGCAGCGCGCCGGTCGAATCGAAGGCGGCGCCATTATTGTCGAAGCTGTGGCTGATTTCGTGGCCGATGACGGCGCCGATCGCCCCGTAATTATAGGCGGGATCGGCCTTGGCGTCGAAGAAGGGCGGCTGCAGGATCGCGGCGGGGAAATTCAGCGCATTCTGCACCGGCAGATTGACGGCGTTGACCGTCTGCGGGGTCATCCACCATTCGCCCTTGTCGAAGGGCTTGCCGATCTTGGCGAGCTGGTGCGCATATTCGGCCTTCTCGCCGGCGATTTCGTTCGCATAGGCGTCGTCGGCGCTGATCGTGTAGCTGCCATAGTCGCGCCAGTTTTCAGGATAGCCGCCGCCGACGACGATGGTTTCGACCTTCTTGATCGCTTCCTTCTTCGTTTCGGGCGCCATCCAGTCGATCGTATTGACGCGCTTCGCAAAGGCGGCCTTGATCCCCTTCACCATGTCACCGACTTCGGCCTTGGCCGACGCCGGAAAATATTTCTCTGCATAGACGCGGCCTACCGCATCGCCGAGATAGGTGTTGAGCGCGTCGAGCGCGCGCTTGTCGCGGCTGCGCTGCTGCGGCGTACCCGACAGAGTGGTGCCGTAAAAGGCAAAATGCGCGTCATCGAGCGCGGTGGGCAGCACATCGGTATGGCTGTTGATCTGATGGAAGACGAGCCAGTCCTTCCACGCGTCGAGCGGCTGCGACGCGACGAGCGCCGACAGGCCGGTGATCGCCCGCGCATGATAGGCGCCAAACTTCGCCGCCTTGTCGAGCCCGGCGGCGGCAAAATAAGCGTCCCAATCGATCCCGGGCGCCTTTTTGGCAAAGTCGGCCTTGGTCCAGACATCCGCCGATTTGGTGAAATCCTCACTCTCCTCGCGCGTCGCATGGACGCGGGCGATCTTGGTTTCGAGATCGAAGATGCGCTGCGCCTTGGCATCGGCATCGGCGATGCCTGCCTGGGTCAGCAGCTTGGAGATATAGGCTTTGTAGGCGTCACGGATGCCCACCATCTTCGGGTCGGCCGACAGATAATATTCGCGCTCGGGAAGGCCGAGCCCGCCCTGCAGCATATAGGGAATAACCTCGCCCGGCGTCGCCAGTCCCTGCGAAACGAAGATGCCGAAGAGATTCTCGGTGTTGAAGTCGGTGGCGTTGAGCGGATCGACGTCGGCGCGCGTCTGTTCGCCCAGGATGGTCGACAGCGCCGCCTTGTCGGCGATGGTGTCGAAGCGCGCCAGATCGGCCTCGACCGGTTTCATCCCGGCGGCGTCGATCGCCTTGGTGTTCATATAGGCGTTGTAGAAGGCAGCAATGCGGCCGTCGTCAGTGCCCGCATCGCCGCCGCTCTTGACGATCGCATCGACGAGTTCGCGTGTCCGCTTCTCTGTTTCAAGGAAGGCGGTGTAGAAGGCGCCGATCGACGAGCGGTCGGCGGGGATCTGGGTCACCTTTTGCCAATTGCCATTCGCATAGGCGTAAAAATCGTCGCCCGGCTTGACGCTGGTGTCCATCGCTTCCTTGCTGATGCCAAGGTCGGTGCCGAGCGTGTAAGCAGCCTTGTCGCCGTTGGCGCTGGTGCAGGCGATCGGCCCGGCGACGATCGTCGCGGTGGACAGGAGGATGGCGAGGACGGTCTTTTTCATGGCGTTGCCTTGCTTTCTGGGGGGTGTCGGACGGCGATACGCCTGTGACAATCCCGTTTCAATACCAACCATTTTCGGCCTGCGGTGCTTTCCAATCGACGAGCGACCGGCTAGGGCGCAGACAGTTTCAGGGAGAGAGTGAACCGTGAGCGCCCCCGTCCTTTCGACGCAGTATAATCCCGACGATCCGCAGACCCAGGCACGCGCCGCGCACAACCGCGGCCTGCGCGACGCGCTCTATGCCCCCTTCCTCGAGATCGGCCAGCTCGCGGCGGGCGACATGTATGAGGGCGAGGTTCCGGGCGCCGGGATGATCGCCGGCATCGGCCGTGTGTCGGGTAAGCAGACGATGATCGTGTGCAACGACGCCACGGTGAAGGGCGGCACCTACTATCCGATGACGGTGAAGAAACATCTTCGCGCGCAGGAGATTGCCGAGGCGAACCGCCTGCCCTGCATCTACCTCGTCGACAGCGGCGGCGCGAACCTGCCGCATCAGGACCAGGTCTTTCCCGACCGCGACCATTTCGGGCGCATCTTCTTCAACCAGGCGAATATGTCGGCGAAGCGCATCCCGCAGATCGCCTGCGTAATGGGCAGCTGTACCGCAGGTGGTGCTTATGTTCCCGCGATGTCCGACGAGACGGTGATCGTGCGCAACCAGGGTACGATCTTCCTCGCCGGCCCGCCGCTGGTGAAGGCCGCGACGGGCGAAGAGATCAGCGCCGAGGATCTGGGCGGCGGCGACCTGCACGCGAAGAAGTCGGGCGTGGTCGATCATCTGGCCGAGAATGACGAACATGCGCTGACCATCGTGCGCGATATCGTGTCGACCTTCGGGGCCGACGATGGCTTCGACGTCGCGATGAAAGACCCGCGTCCGCCCAAATATGACGCCGAAGAGCTCTACGGCATCATCCCCGAGGATGTCCGCGCGCCCTATGATGTGCACGAGGTAATTGCGCGCATCGTCGATGCCAGCGAGTTTCACGAGTTCAAGGCGAACTATGGCAGCACACTCGTCTGCGGCTTCGCGCATATCTGGGGTATTCCGGTCGCGATCCTCGCCAACAACGGCGTGCTGTTCAGCGAGAGCGCAGTCAAGGGCGCGCATTTCATCGAGCTGGCGCAGCAGCGGCGCATCCCCCTGCTCTTCCTCCAGAATATCTCGGGCTTCATGGTCGGTGGGAAGTACGAGGCCGAGGGGATCGCCAAGCATGGCGCGAAGCTGGTGACGGCCGTCGCGACGCCGGCCTATCTGGGGCGCACCCAGGTCACCTACGAGATCGTCGTCTCCGACGAGCGTGGCAAGCGGGTGTGCACCCCTATCACGCCACCGCGCGCCTCTGGGACGATGGCATCATCGACCCCGCGCAGACGCGTGACGTGCTCGGGCTCGCCTTTTCCGCAACGCTGAACGCCCCGGTCGAAGACCGCGGCTTCGGCGTGTTCAGGATGTGATGCGATGGCAGAATTGTCTTCCGAGATACACGAGACAATCAGCCAGTTGAGTGCCGAGGGCGATGCTCTGGCGGAGCGTGGAGGCTACGAGGCTGCCATCGAGAAATATAATGCCGCTTGGGCACTGGTTCCTGAACCCAAGTCCAATTGGAACGCATCAACTTGGCTGATGGAAGCAATCGGTGATGCCGCATTTCTAGGCGGCTATCTAACCTCGGCACAAGAGGCGCTTGAATATGCAATGCATTGTCCTGACGGATTCGGAAATCCGTTCATCCACTTACGGCTTGGGCAAGTTCTCTACGACAAGGGAGAATTGGATCGGGCCGGGGATGAATTGACGAGAGCATATATGGCGGCTGGTGATGAGATATTTGCGGCCGAGGAACCAAAGTACCGCACTTTTCTTGCGATGAGAGCCAAATTGAAATGACCATGATCCAATCCCTCCTCATCGCCAATCGTGGCGAAATCGCCTGCCGTATCATCCGCACCGTGCGCGAGATGGGCATCCGGACCGTTGCGGTCTATTCGGACGCCGACGCCAAGGCGCTGCACGTGCGCGAGGCCGATGAGGCCGTGCATATCGGGCCGTCGCCAGCGCGCGAATCCTATCTGATCGGCGAGAAGATCATCGCCGCCGCGAAGGCCACCGGGGCCGAAGCGATTCATCCGGGCTATGGCTTCCTGTCCGAGAATGCCGAGTTCGCGCAGGCGGTCGCCGATGCCGGGCTTGTCTGGGTCGGGCCGAAACCCTCGTCGATCACCGCGATGGGCCTGAAAGATGCCGCGAAGAAGCTGATGGCCGACGCCGGGGTGCCGGTGACGCCGGGCTATATGGGCGCAAATCAGGACCCGACCTATCTCGCCGAACAGGCTGCGCAGATCGGCTACCCCGTCCTCATCAAGGCGGTCGCCGGCGGCGGCGGCAAGGGGATGCGCAAGGTTGACGCCGCGGCGGACTTCGCCGACGCGCTCGCCTCGTGCCAGCGCGAGGCGGCCGCCTCGTTCGGCAACGACCATGTGCTGATCGAGAAATATATCCTCACCCCGCGCCATATCGAGGTGCAGGTCTTCGGCGACACACACGGCAATGTCGTCCATCTGTTCGAGCGCGACTGTTCGTTGCAGCGCCGCCACCAGAAGGTGATCGAGGAAGCCCCGGCCCCGGGCATGGACGAAGCGACGCGCGCCGAGCTGTGCGCCGCCGCAGTGCGCGCCGCAAAGGCCGTCGACTACGTCGGTGGCGAGTCAGAAGCGGAGGACCGACTTCGACTTGTCGCAGGGGTCCTTCTTGCCGCGCTGGTAGAGGAACACGATCTTGTTGGTGCCGGCGGGCACCTTGCCGTTGAAGGCCACGCGGTTGTCGACCGGCTTCGAGCGCTGGCGGGTCACCTTCTTGCCGGCCTTGTAGATCACGACGATGCGGCCGGTGCACACCTCGCCAGCGTCGGCCTGGGCGCGCGGCTTGACGATGATGCGCTTCTTCTTGCCCGGCTTCGGGTCGCCCTTCTTGACCTTCGGCTTGGTGTCGGTCGGGACGGTGG
>LULM01000113.1_pt1 | contig 17248 bp, 13 predicted proteins | sample 728151 | NCBI WGS metagenome assembly LULM01 (sample SAMN03860289, study PRJNA289734) | marine metagenome | biome: seawater column; feature: ocean; material: water; isolation source: Red Sea water column Station 149 - depth 200m | place: Saudi Arabia: Red Sea | collected 2011-10-15 | depth 200 m
AATCTATTAGATATCTACCTAAAGCTGTTGGAGGTATGACAGCTCAATGGGCTGAAGGAGCATGGAGAGCCATGCTAGATAGAAGAAACGAAGCTGAACGTAGGGAAGCTCAAAGACAAGCAACTAGAGAAGGATGGGGACAAGAGTATGCAGATGCTTACAAAGAACCTGCCCTTCCTGAAAACTATCAAAGATTTAAAAACTTTTCAGATGGCATGATTTCTGAGCTTAACGAAGAAAAGCAACGTGCTATGGATAATGATCCTCATTTAAGAGGATATATGCGATGGGTTCAAGATACACCTATTTCTATAAATCCATTTGAAGAGGGATTTTTTGGCAATCCAAAGATACTTGCAAGAGCCATAGGACAAATGATTCCTAGTGCAGCTGCTATGTTAACAGGAGTGGGAACAGCTGTCGCTACAAAGAGTCCTTTTGCAGGTACTGCTGTCGCTTCTACTCTTATGGGATTCTTAGAAGGAACTGATGAGTTTCAACAAGCTGTAGCATATAATCTTGAACAAGGATTAGATATGGATGAAGCTACAAAAATAGCTACAGATGCTTCTATTAAATATGCTGCGGGTAGTACGTTTCTTGAAAGCTTACCAATGGGAAGGTTTTTAAGATTAATGAATCCTGCACGAAAAGAAACATTGAGATCAGGATTGTGGAAAAGAATACATAATCTTACTAGTGATAAGTATAGACAATACAGATTGAACAATCCTAAGAGTGCATATAGAATTGATATGCTTGGAACACAATCTATGTATGAAGGCATACAAGAGTTAGCTCAATATTCTACACAAGTAGCGATACAGACTGGTTACAAAGACGAAACCTTTAGAGAAATATACGACATACATGAAGCAGGTGAAAGTTTCTATGGAGGTGTTGTAATGGGTGGAGTGTTTGGTGGAGGAGCATACTTAGCTAATCAATATTTAGGTAATCTTCCTAGCGACACAGAACTAGCAATACAAGAAGAAACTGCTCAAGATGAAACAGATGTCTATCGTGGACCTGTAGAAGCAGAGGCTACTCTTCCTAATTATTTAAAAAGTATTCTAGCTCCTATCATTGGTAAAAGAAGAGTAAGAATAACTGAGCCACAGCAAGACTCTGCTGTTGAAAAGCTAGTAAGAAGTCATGCTGCTATTGGAGGAGAAGTAGGACAGAAAATAAGTGATATTTTACGAGAGGGAGGAGTAGAAGTTTATGATGCATTAACAACTAAAGAACAGGTATTCGTTGATACTATATTAAAAGGTATGTTAGGAAGAAGAAGTCCTAAACTTGCTGAAGTTATTGAAAATCCTGTAGAGGCTATTGCCACAGGACAAATTAGAGTTGATAGAATTGTACCAAAATCAGGTATTCAAGCAGGAGCACAAAGAAGAGGTTCGGTAGTTAAAGTTGAAGATAGCGAAATAACCGAAGAATGGTTAAAATCTTTTGCTCCTACTCAGATACAAGAAGAACTGGGAAGACACAAAAAAGGACTTACTCAGGCTGCTCTTAGTAAATGGGCAGAAGATCAAGGCGTTGATATTAGAGGGCATCTAGAGAAAGAATTAGTTAGTTCTATAAAAGAACAAGGTAGGATTGATAGATTAATTCCAAGTAGCTCAATGGAAGAAGTTTTATTGTCTGATATGGAAAATGAACTCCAAAGACAAATGGAAACAGAAGCTATGGATTCAGCCTTTGGTGCTTCTATTGCTGTTGATCCTTTAACAAATAAAGTTACTCAACTTGCTGACGAGGCTGCGTCTCAATCAGATTTTAAAGGGCCTGATATTGGTTCTAGAGGTTTAGTTGTAGAGGGTCCATACAAAGGAGAGACAATAGAAATAGTAGATCAACCTGTTGATGCGACAGAAGGTTCTACTTATGTTAGACGTCTAAAAAATAATGATATAATTAGTATTGAAAATAATCGTCTTGCTTTTCAACTCCCTGTTTTAACTGACCCAGAAGTAGTTGGTGAACCTCCTAGAGTTACAGATTCAGAAATTGATGAAATAGCAAATAATCAAGCTATTGAAGCAATAGAAACTGCAGGTGACAAAGAAACATCTCAATTTATATCAGAAGAAATAAAACAAGAAGGATTGGGGACAGTCCTTGAAACTGATGTTAAATATCTAGAGAATCCTGAAATAACGCCTGACTATATGGTAGAAGGTCTAGGTCCAGAAGAACTTTTGGTTGATAAGAAGTTTCCTGATATTAGTTTAGTAACAGTTAAAGATCAGGAGACTTTTAGAAATTCTTTGCTAGAAAGATTGGAAGCAGCTAGGGAAGATTTAGCAGACGTAGAAGATTCTTCGGCAATAATTATTGGAGAGCAAGAAGTTCCTCCTAGACTATCAGAAGTTTTTGACATCCTACTCGATGTCCCTGCAAGAGATGGTAATATAAGTCTATATTGGGAAAATGAAGACCTTGAATTAGACTCAAGAAGTGCTCACTTTTTTCTAGATGTATTTAAACAAGTCTATGGAGAAGATAATGACTTTAGCAGATATGCTGAATTTCATAAAATATTTGGCCCTCTTGGTATTGGTGCAGGTGGAGTAGAAAGAAGAGCAGGAGGAATAACTGGTGGTGTTACTCCTATGGATGTAATAGCAGCTGCCAAGTTATACTCTGAAGCAAAAGAAAAAGCAGAAAGAGGAGAGACAGTACCTTCTGAGTACGTTGAACCATTACAAGACTATGTTAATTCTCTTAAAAGAGATTTAGCTAGAATAGATCAAAATTTAATAACTATAGGTGAGAAAACTGCTGAACCTGCTCAAGAAGATTTGTTTGCAAACCAAGGAGAACAAGTAGATGATGTAGCAACCAAGAAAGAACGTAGAGCTGAAATGAGTCAAGCTGTACGTGAAGGTCTTAAAGAAGGTCTGAAAGGAATTTCTGCTTTAGAACCTGATCCTTTTTCTGCTTCAATGAACTTCCCAAGGCTTACTAGTAAAAGTAAAAAGGTTGCATCTGAGCATTTTGAAAAGATGTGGAATCAGTTTGACACAGCGTGGCAAATTGCTTTTGATGATTATGTAAAGGCTGTCTTTAGAGCTATTGAAGAACTTCCTGCAAAAGCTAGAGATGCTATGAAGAGTTGGTTTAACGAATGGCAAAATCAAAAAGCTGAAGATTTAGATTTGAAAGTATCTGCTACACAACTAAGTGGTATAGGTACTTGGATGGACAATGTATTAGGAAGAACAAGAAGTAAAGCTTATCAAGAAATCTCTGAGTCTCATAGCCTTGAAACAATTTACAATGCAATAGCAAGTGAGCTAAATGAAGAGTTAAATCAAGAGTCTACAACAGAAGGTTTAGAAATTATTGATTTTGAGGATGTCCATGATGGAAAATACTCTAATACAAAGATGGGTGATGAGCATTATAATTTTATTAACTCAACCTATGTAAGATTCCTTGGGGATTATATTACCAATCAGGATACTGCTGAATTATTAGAAGCTGCTAGTGGTATGGACAATTACAGTGCCTTTACAGATTATATTGCAAGTAAATTTGGGTTTGTAGCTGAAGATCAAAACCAAGAAAATCACCAAAGAAGATTTTGGGTTATGAATCAACCTCAGAATAGAGGTTTAAGAGCATCGGCTCCTTCATTTAATTGGTCTAACGTAGACCCTGATGGTAAAGTTCATAATCCTAGAGTAAAAAGCAATAGATGGTTAACATATAAAGAAGGCACAGATTTAAAGACAGGTAGAAATTTATCGGCATATATCCCTCTATCGTTTGCTGATGTTGATTCTTTAGCAGATGGTAGAAAAGTATTTAGAATGTATCAGAATGATATTGTCAAGGTTTTTAAAAGTGGTAAGAGTCAAGATGGTAAGTCTAAAAACTTTGGTAAAGACGATTGGGTTGACTGGACTCCTTCTTTTATTCGAGAAATGAATAAGAAGTTCGCAAACTTTCAATATGTAAGAATGGATGAACAAGGTAATCGTATTGCTACAAAATATCCTGTTACTATTGTCGGTATTAAGGGTGGGAATCGACCTGTAATATTAATGACTAGTGTAGGAGAACAAGAAGTTCTTATGGGGCAGGATGAGTCCAGATGGAGAAACTATTGGGATATACAATTAGATCAAGATTTTATTACTAAAGAACAACACGATCAAATTATCCAAGACTCTGAAGGTTTATTTGAAAAAGGAAATAATTATTCTATATCTACAAAGATTGCTATTCATGAGTTTATGAAATCAAAGAGATACAACGAGTATATGAAAAATGGTGATATTATTCATCACTTTAGAAGGATGGGACTTGACTTTACAACAGGTGCTGTTGCAGTAGGAATGGGAAACTCTACTATTAAAGTAATGGACAAAGACAAGGTTGATCTATACGTTGGAAATCCTGAGTACGGAGGAAAGAAAATCCCAATGGTTGATTATGTTGCAGGATTAGATAAGAAATATTTATTTGATGGAGCAATATTTACAGATGAAGAGTATCTGCACAGGACTATGGATGCCATTGGTCGTGTAGAAAGTAAGGGTACAACAGGAGGAACACCATTATTTGAGCTTAAAACTGTTATTAGGTATCGTAGTAACGATGCTAAACTAGACTTTGGAGAGCCTCTAATAGATGGATCACCAGCGATTAGTCAGTATTATCCTTCAGATGCAGCCCTAGCAAAAGGTGACGTTACTCCTATTGAAGGACAGGAAACATTACCTTTAGAATTTGATAATTGGGATGGAGTTCATTATGTGAATGGGAAAGGAAATGAATTTGTTCCTGAACCTGACTTGTATTTTGTAGAAAAAGGAAATCCTCAGAATATTATTGCTTATACAAAAAGAGATGGAAAATTTATTAAAATATTTGATGCGCAAGGAAGTAGAATTAATCAGTTAATGACTAATGAAGAAGCCAAAGAACCTGATGGAGGTGCAGGGTCTTTTAAATTGGATGGGAGAGTAGCCACAGATGTACTAACACTTCCTGAAGATGCTAGACGTATTGTACAGATCACAGCTCCTCATTCTAAGCCATCTTCTTCTAGTTCTATTGCTTCAGGTTGGGCTGACTTAATGAATGAGCCAGACTTTGCAGAAGCGAAGACAGCATTAACAGATCATTTAAGAACTACCTCTGAAGCATATTTAAATATGTTGTATCAAATGAGAGATGATGCAAAAACTTTTCAACAATATGTAAGAGTAATTCTTGGATCAAACACATCAATACCTAAAGAGATAGATAAGTTGTTACGACCTGATGGTAAGAATGTTATTACCAATGGATTTTTACATCCCCATATTATTAAAACTTTAGCACCTCAAATTCTAAACAGAATGATAAAAGATGGTGTTTATAAAGGAAGAAGATATGGCGCAAGTACTTATGTTGCTTTGAAACCTGATGTCAAGGGAGAAGTACAGAGTCCTAATGATGTAGTGTTAAGTGTAGACAATAATACTACCTTTCAATATTTAAAAAAGAAGAGTGGAAAAAATACTGTAAGTGAAATTAATAATTGGCTTCAAGACAATGATACCTATATATTATCTTCAAGGTTTCCAATTCCTGATGTACAAGCCGTAAGAATGTATCGTGTTCAATCCATTAAGCAAGGTAAGCATGGTGACGTTGCGTGGTTTCATCCTGAGACTATATTTGGTAGGAAACAGGGTGACTTTGATGGTGATCACGTTACCTTAGAGTTCCTGTACAAGGGAGCAGACCTATCAGACTCTAGCCTTGTAGATAAAATACTTGAAATGCAAGAAACTAATGCTTATAAAAACAATAGGCAAGTAGCACGTCTTGAATATTTTCAACATATGAAGTTTGATGATTATACAAGAGTGCAAAATGTTATGAGATTAATGTCAGGGTTTATGTCTCGTCAAAATATGCAAGGTATGATTACCAACACAAAAACTATTCGTAGTATGTTAGCCTCAAAAGACTTTAAAGCTGATATAGGTGGAGAGATAGAAATTGTTAAAGAGAATGATATAGTTATGATGGGATATGCACCTTTAAATGACAATGTTACGCAAGAAAGCTTAGATCAGATTTCAGGTAAAGATGCTAATGGAGTAGTTGTTGATAAGGATAACAAAAGATGGACAAAGAATAGTAAAGGTTCTAAGTTTTTACGTACTACTTCTGCTCACGAATTTTCAATTCTATTACAGGCTGGAGTGGATCATGGAAAAGAAATGTTACTTGTTAATTGGAGGATTAAAGACAATCAAGATTTAATTCGTAGAATGTTTAAACGCACAGATGGAAAACCTTTGAATGCTAGACAAACACAGTCTTTAGCTTATCTTGTTAAATTCTTTAAGTATAGTCCTGATCGTAGAGGGGAAGGGCCCCAAAGATTTTCTTTAGATATGCCTCAAGTGTTTGAAAGAAGTAGGGAAATAGCTGAACATATTACAGGCAGTGCAGAACAACAAGGTGCAGATGTAATTGAATATGTAGAACAACGTAGACAGAAGGCTGCGAGTTACGCAAGGAATGAAGGGCAAATGGCAAAGATTTTAAATAAGTCACTTCCTGTATCATCTATATCATTGAATGGTACTTCATCACCAATAGAAACAATATTATCTCAGCCTCATCTTAGTATGGCAAGATACAATGAAAATAATGTTGATAAGCAAATAGTTGGAGACCCTTTTCATTTTTCTCCTAATCAAATTGTGCATGCTCACGTAGCCGCTCTACGAACTTTACCTGTAGAAGTAACTAGACCTTATGGTACTGATGCTAGTCTTTTATCTGCAACAGATCAACAAGCTTTTAGTGAAGCACAACATTTTGCTGAGACTTTTGCTGTTGAGTTTGGCAACTTATTTGCAAGAGCAAAAATGATAAACAAGGAACAGAAAAATGTATTCACTACACAAACATTTGATTACGATCAACAGTTAAATGATTTAATTGAGAAATGGTTATATGTTGGTGAGCCTAAATTTGGTGTTAAACCATTTGAAGCTTTAAGTGAGAAACAAAAAGCAGCTGCTACAATATTATTTCTTGAAGGAACAGCAAGAGAAAAGCGTACTCAGAATGTTACAGTTAAAAAACAATTAGCGAATGCTAGTGCTTCGATTGATAAAAGAACAGAAAAAATAACTAATTTAGTTAAAGAAATAGCAGTGCTTGAAAAGAGTTTACCTACCCAAGCAGCTGAAGGAGAGTATAGTGTAGAGTCTAAAGCTTCTAAAGCAGCTGAAGCTATTCAAAAGAAAATTGATGCAAAAAACAAAGCAATTAAAGCACTAGAAGATAATAATATAAAATCGCAACAAAGAATAGAAGAGCTTGGAACTTTAGGTACTTTTTATGTGTCAAGAACAAGAGATGTACAAAAACTTCCTCCTATAGAACTGATGCATAAGCCTACATACACTCAGTTTATACAAGAGTTTGGTAGGCAACTTCCAAAAGCTTCTAAGTCCCCGATAAAACTTTCTAAAAAAGTAAGATTGTACGAAAAGCAACCAAGGGTAATTCAAGAAAAACTTGACAAGGAGAATAATTGTGGCGTATGATTTTTGTAGACAGCTTGTTGGTGAGGGATTAAACCCTTTTACTAATGAAGAAATAGAACTAAGAACAGCTGAAGCTATTGATGGTGTAGGAAGTTTAATTGGCATTCCTCACGATGGTAGTGTTCCTTTAAAAGAAAAATTAAAGGGAGTATTAAAACCTAACGAGAGAAGAAAGCTTACAAAACAGTCTAAAAAAGAAGAGTCTAGATATAAAGCACATGAGGATTTATACAATTATTTAATTAATGATACGATAGAACAATTTCATGCTTCTGCATTTTTAATTGAACCACAAGTAAGAAAAAATTGGATCGAAGGAGTTCTTGGATTACAATATCCTGTAGTTGGGGACATGAACAATTGGAATGAACGTGATATAATTGGTGCAAAAAAATTATTTGAAAAATATAAAAAGATAGCAGAGTCGAGAGAAGATGAAGGAATGTCATCTGCTCAGAACACTGCAATTAATCCTCTTAGAGTAGCGGCTAGTTTAGACCCGTCTGGTTATGCTCTGAAAGCAGTAGAAGAATCTGTAACTGTATTTGATACAATTAAAAATAAGACTCATAAGCTTAGATCAAAGATAGATAGTCAGAACAATGTGATTGCAAGAGTAGTTCAAGCTGATAGGCTAACAGAAGCACACGAGCTATTAAGAGACTTACTAGATGGTAGAGCAAGGTCTATGTATCCTATGCAAATACCTAACAACCCAAAGAATTTTAACGTATGGAGAAATAGTGCTGTAGGCAAATACTTTTATTATGCTTTAAAACATGCTCACTTGCAACAAAATATTGAAACGCAAGATGGAGATGCAAGATATATTATGATTAAAAAAAGTAATATATCTAATATGACAGAAACCCCTGAAGAAGCTGATGCATTAATAGATGTATTTGAAAGACAAATTGAAAAAGTACATGGAATAAATGTTAAAGCAGATGAAGAATTTTATATTGCATATAGAGTTCCTTCCAATATTGATGCTTTTATTAAAGGGACAAAGTCTCCTAAAACAATTGCTGAAGTAACGAATGAAAAAGGATTGATTGATGTACTTGAAAAGAATGAATTAGAACAAGGTGTTTACGAAGCCACTGCATTTGATACATATGGCTCTGATATGCCTAATAAAGGAAGTCAATATGGTAAAGCTAGGAAAAGAAAAGGCTACCAAAATTATGAAAGGAAAGATAAGCAACCTCCTGCGACTTGGATGGATACTCTATGGCGTGTACGTGCAGAGCAACAAGAAATGTATGCAGATATGTTTGATGAGTTTAAAATGGAAATTACTGCTTACAATCACGAAGTCAATGCATTTAGGGCTCCCGTAAAGAAGGTACTTGAAATGTGGGGCATGGGAGATGTCCTTACTCAAGAGCAAAAAGAGGAAGGTCAGGTTGATCCTGTAAGAGAAGAGTTTCTACAGCGCATAGAACATATGGGAGATTTCAGTTCTAACTTAGTATATGATTCAGAAAATGATGTTTTATTAAGCCCTAATACTTTTGTAAGACAGATTCGAGAAGGCTATGATTATAACCAATGGCACATAGGAGACTATTGGGATATGTTACAAGATGCTATTCTTGATATAGATGAAAAAATATCAACAGAAAATCGTAACATTGAAAGATACTCTCAAGTGATACAAAATCAAGAATCAAATGAAGCTGATATAGAAGAAGCTAGTAATGTGATTTCTAGAGCATCTGAGAGAATTCATGAAATGACTGAGATGTCAGAGATTATAAATGATATGTTGCATACAAGTAGTGGTGATGTTTCAGGTGATGCTCAAAAAGATATGGTAATGAACGGCAAGATGCTAATGTTTAAAAGTAGAGGATTACTTACCGATCCAATGCGTAGACGTAGAGACCCTGAGTTAATGAAAGACTATATTGATAGTGGGTACAGGACAATAGAGATGAATAAGATTAAGCTTTCTCTTATGAAATCTATGTTATTTATGCCGAATAAACAACTTGCAGAGTATGTTGTGGATCAAGTCCTTGCATCTACAGGTTCTCATCAAGTACAAGCAGGATTGTTTAAGCTTGGATACAGTAATGAAGCAGTATCTAAGATTGTGTCTGCGATGATGCCTTGGAAAAAGGATAACATAGAATCTCACGATATTGCAAGAGCAGGTGCTATGCATAATGGTTTTGTTGTTTATGCAAACTTAGGTGCAGGGACAGCCTTAACAAATAATATGCAAAGAGCTACTCCTATTCTTGATTATGGATGGCCTTTATTTGCTAGATCATATCAAGCATTACACAATGGAGACACAAGATATACATCAGAAGAATGGATGGATATTGTCAGAGAGACAGGTGTTCTTGATCCTGTACAAGCATTTACAGATGCATTATTAGCAGGTGCTAGTGGTGCTAATGGTATGGATTGGCTAATGCCTTTAGTTGACATGGCAAAAGTAAAATTAGGATCAAAAGGATTTTCTCAAAAATGGACAATAGATTCTCTTTTAGCAAATTCAACAGGTAGGAATGAAGCCGACATACGAGCTTTAAAAGAAAGAATACATCAGATAGCAACCTCTAACTCAACAAATAAAAAATTATTAATTAAACAGATCAAACAATTAAACTTAGGTTTATCTGAAAGATATATGGGCAAACTAGTTGCTTGGAAACTTGGATGGTTTCCTTCTAAAAAACTAGCAGGTGCATTTACGATGACAGAATCTGAGCAGATGATGAGAGCTGAAGTAGCATTAATGGGGATGTTTCAAGCCGAACAATTAGGAGAGCTTGGGGATGTAGAGTCTCAATTTGATAAGAATCCTGAAGCAAAACCTTGGCTTTCTGAGGCAGGCATTAAAATGGCAAGACTGATGGTATACAATACTATGTTTGGTATGAGTCAGCAATTCCTTCCTAAAATGTTTAGAGGAGCTGTCGGTAAGTTTTTTATGCAATTTAAATCATATCAATACCATCAAATGGAACATGATATGAAATATGTAACAAACTTTTGGAGAAGTAATAAAGGCAAAAACCTATTCACAGGAGTTACAGAAGCACCTGTAAGATTAGTTGCAGAGATGGCTAGGATGATTGGAAGAGTCCCTGGTCGCCTAGGAAGTATGGCATCTCCTGTAAAGAATTATTCTAAGATGAAAGATATGGATGATAGTATAGACGATAGATCAGCAAATCGTTTATTAAAATTTTTACTTGTCAGAGGTGGAGCTAGTATGTTATCTGCTTTAATGTTTTATCATAGTGCTTTTACAGGAGTATTAAGATTGGCATTAAGAGGTGTAGGTAGGAATCCTTTAGCTAGAAGAGGATTGTTTGGATTAGAAACTCCTCTTGTAACGTATCCACTTCATATATTATGGGCATTGTACGCAGCTGGTAGTGTTGCAGGAAGAGATGATGACGATGATAACTTACAAGACTTTCTAAGGGATTGGCTTCCACCTGCAATTACTAGTCTCCAATATTTATTCCAAGGAGAATATAGACAATTCTTGAGAGCCTATACACCTGAACCATTAAGATCAACAGGGGAATTTATAGAAGAGACAGATATGATGGATGATATGGGTAAATATCTAAAAAGATTCTAACTCTAGCAAAAAAGGGGAGCGAAGTGCAGGACAAATATAAGGTAAAAACCTGCACTCCACTATAAGACTAGTAACGTATGACAGATTACTAATCTTAATCCCTTTTTTTATTTTTTAAATATAATATTATATATCCTTTCTAATATTCGTTGTATTTGTCGTACACATTGGGCAATTATTTCTAGTTTTTGTTCCGTAGTCATCTTTCTTTCACTCCTATTCCAAATCTCCAATAAATTAATCCTACTTCAATAGTGATGCTGATAGATAACAATCCTTGTAAATTTAATTCTATTAATACTGGCCAAAGTTTTATTGAGTATACTTTTGTGTCATATCCATGCGACTGAGTTACTATGTAAGATGTTACATTAGAATATTTATTTCCTATTATTCTTTCATTTAATATTTCTACTTCTATTCTCTCTTTGTTATCTGCCATCTATGTATCCTCCTTTCTTGGGTATGGATTTTGTTCGTGGTCTATTAAAAGCTCTAAGTATTTCTTAGCTTTCTTTAAGTCTTCTATTCCATTTTTACTTCTCCATCTGCAAATATATTTTACAATATTTCCTTCGTTAAAATTTAATTCCCAAGACATAATAAACTTTGTCACTTCTATTCCATCTGTGTAGTAGTCTGGGTTAATCGGGTCTTGTATTTCATGTGATCTCATTTCATATCCTCCCAAGCATTTTGAGCAATAAACCTTGCAATTGCAATAGCATCTGCATTAATAAGAGTTACTTTTATATCAGGAAAGAGACTCTGCATCTCACTCTTGATCTTTCTTTTTCTATCTGCCTTATCCATTCCTTTTTTAATTCCCATTTCTTTTTGCCATTCTCTAGGAGTGGGATAACAAATTTGATTAATTCCTACACCATGTAATGCTCCTTGCCATTGTCCATAGTTAGTACCAAATTTAAAGGCAGCTCGGACTGCGTTAGCAGGTCTTGCCCATACTTTTTCCAATCCAACAAAAATGTTATCTGTTAAATCTTCTCTATCTACTATCTCTGTCAGGGAATCTACCATCCCTTGAGCATCACTTGGGCACTTCAGACATTTCATGTCATATATCCATTCTGAACACCAAGCAATTGCTCCATTAACACCTGGGTCTATCCCTATAAAGGAATAAGAAGGCTTTCCTTTCATTATAAGTTTTCTATGTTGCATTGTTTGATGTACCATACTAACTATTTCAGGATCATCCTCTTCGTATCCACAATCTTCTATATTTTCACAAAATATTCCAATTGTTGATTCGTCTGAAGAAGAATTGCCAAATTCTCCATCAGTTAATATTTCTCCTTTGCATCTAGGGCAATTATAATATGTTTCAGCTATTACTCTTTTTCCATATATAAGAGATTCTTTCATGTGTTACTCCTTTCTTTGTGCGTTTTTTGCTTCTTCCACAGTTGGGTATACTTTGCATTTATCTCCATCAAATCCAACTACGTGATGTCCCACTACTCCATATCTCGCTTTAGCTGCGATTAGCTTTACTGTGTTTCTATCGAATCTGCTACTATCAAATGCAAACCCATAGAATATAAGTAATGCTGTTTCTGCTGTTTGTTCAATTACACCACTTTCTGCAAAATCACTTAATCTAGGTTCAGGATCAATACGTCTTTCTACTTCCCTATTTAATTGACTAATAAGAATTGCTGATATATCATATTGTTTACAAATCCATTTGTACTCATATAATATTTGTTCTATCTCAAATCTCCTATCAGACTTTCCTTCTACATTAATTAATTGAATATAATCATCTATTATCACTTTTGGCTTTACTTTAGATATTTCCCTCATTGTATCATTTAAGTTTCTTATGTTATCCATCATTGTCAAATATGGAGAATATTTAGTCCTCATTATTTTATCTAGAGAATCTATTTCTTTATTCTCTTTATATAGTCCTCTTCTCATTTTTTGATAACTGAGAGATTTACTCTCCATTACCATTAGCTTTCTCCATATCTCTTCACTTGTCATTTCTCTATTGAATACAAGTACTTTTGTTTTGTTTTCTACTAATCCCTTAATGACGTTTACTGCAAGAGTTGATTTGCCATGACCTGGTCTGCCTCCAATAACTGTTATTTCTCCTTTAGACATTCCACCTGCAACCCAATCTAATTGTGGCATTCCAAATTTAGTTAGATTTGCACCTGACCGAATTTCTCGTAGAGCTTGATTTGCTATAAGAGATAAGTCTTTCTTATGAGAAGGTTGAACTCTTTTCAATTCTTCAATAAGTCTAGCATGTCCTTCTAGCAATATATTTACTTCATCATAATCTTTAAATGAAGAGTTATATAACTTGTAAGCACTTTCTGCTGTCTCTCTTTGAATGTATCTTTCCCATACTATTTTTGCATATGTTTCTACTTGTGCAACTGAAGGAACATTATCTGTAAGAGATAATACATAAGTAGCACCTAAAGGAACACTATGTTCTTCTTCTTTTACTATTGTATCTTTGCATGAATCTGTTACTGTAATGAGGTCAATGATTTTATTGTTTTTATATAGTTCTGTTATAGCGTTCCATACTATTCTATTTTTATTGCTATATATAGCTTCAGGCTTTCTTATCCATTTCAATGCTTTTTCATATATATCATAGGTATTTTCATTTGCATCAAGAATACATCCAAGACAAGCGTCTTCTGCTTCTTGGCTATGTGGATTAGGTTTTAAATCCATGTGTTGCTCCTTTCTAAAATAGGTCTTGTTGGATAATAGGGTTATAGTTCATTATAAGTAATTCACAAAACTCTTTATCTCTTGCCTCTGTTGCTCCTGAGTACTTTGTCTTAATCTCCTGTACGTTATATTGTCGATATAAGGTTCGTACTTCATCTCTGTTGTCATAACTAAGCATAAACTTTCCACCTCCTGAGTCAATCTTATCGACTACATCTTTAAGGTCTTTATGCTCTTGCTCTCCAAATGCGTATCTATAGTAATCTTTCCTTTCACCTGCTATCCAATAAGGTGGATCAAGATACCAACAATCATCTTTCCTTGGTTTATACCTATCAACAAGTTCTCTGAAATCCATAGATTCAATTGTAGTATGAGAAAAGTAAGTTCTTGAATATTTTAATTCGTTAATTAGCTTATCTCCTCCCCAATCTGCTTTGGCTTGTTTTGAAAAAGAACCATGTACGTTTTTATTAAAGGCAGTTTTTATTTGATAATAATATCTAGCTGCTCTTTTGGGATCAGGAATGACAATATCTCTTTGTTCTTTTAGTTCTTTTTTAATCTCATTAAAGAGAGTTCTAGAACGTGGATACCAATAGATATATTCAGATAATTTATCAAACTCCTCAAGTACTGAAATATAAAGATTAACTACATCATTGTCAATATCATTTACTACATTCCATTTAGCTTTTGTTTTTCTGAAGAACATAGATAGTCCACCTGCGAACATTTCTATATACCTCTCATGGGAAGGAAGCATAGGAACTAGTCTTCTGCTTAGTTCAAACTTCCCCCCAAAGTAAGGTATTATAACAGGACATGCTCTCCATTCAGGTGTACTCACGTTAAAGCTACTTGCTCGTCAGACATAGACTTAATCATCTTATATACATTCTGTTCTAACTTGTGAGTAGCTTCTGTTTTTCTATTTAATATGTGAGTTGACATCCAAGTACAAGCATTAAGCAAATCCCAATATGTATCAGGTTTATTTGTTAATAGATATTGTACTAGATTTTCTATTGATTGTTCAGGGAATAGCTCGACTATTTTAGCTACATCGCTTGGATTGAGCTTTATATTCTGGAGTTCTGGTAAGTCGTTTTCTATTGCTGTTATAGCTGTTCTAATCATATCAGGAAGTACAGTATCTAGCTGTTTGACATTTGGATTATATACACTATGTCTGTTGTTGAATTTGCCAAAGGTTACTCCTATTATCATTCCATTACTACAGATTAATCTATATGCTCCCATCATCATATATACTTGAGATGTACCATCATAGCTATTACCCATAATAATCTCAGGATGCATATCATCTTCACCAACTTTAATAGTTTGTGGGAATCTATATCTCCATCTAGCTCTAGCTCCATTACCAAAGATTTCTGTCTCTGTTAATGTTCCTTCAAACTCTTTTATTACTTCTGAAGATTTCTCGAAGACTTCTTGATTAGTAACAAGTTTATATTCGTTGGACATACAACTTAATACTTGTTGTGTATCTTCTCTCACTATGAACTTGTGTTCAGTACTTAGGTGAGTGTCTTGTAGAATTGCTGGTACCTCTTTTACAGGAAATAACATATTATTCTCTAGGTTGCTCATTATAGTTTTCCTCCATTTTGTATCTAAGAGTATTACCTCCTAGACGTTTTCTTTCCATTTCAATTAAAGCCTCTCTATTCTTATCGTGATTCAATATAATTGCACGAAGATATGAAAAGCCTTTTCCTCTATTCACGTGTTTTGCTGAGTGAAATTGATTTAATCCCCATTCAACTACTTCAGGCTTAGAACTTGAAATAGCAATAAGGAATTTTTTAGCTTGATTCCTATTTTCTGATGGTATCTGTCGAATAATAGTGCGACAGGTCTTTCTTAAAGATTTTCTAACTGACTCTGGCCATTTAGAATATAACTCTCTTATATCTACAGAACTGTTAAAAGAACCAAATGCATCTGTAAGTGGTTGATTACAATGTGGACATTGTACAGGGTATGTTCCATTTTTCATTCCTACACCCATCCGATTGGGCTTTTGTCCCTTATGTAGACTCCAATTGTTTTTGCATACTTGAGAGGAACTTCATTGTTATATGTAGAATATTTTAATCCTTTTTTCTTATATAAACCTTTCCTGTCAGGATGTCTTCCTCTACATACCAATTGATACCTTTCTTTATTAAGGTGTTTCTTAATATAATATAAGAATAGTTTATTCATTATCGTATTCTTCAGTTTGAACACGTATATTGGGGTTTGTTTCTTTGACATCGTAAGCTCCTTTCTGATGTTTTACTTGGGTATCTGGCGCAATCTGTAACCTACCTAAATAGTATTTAGATAGTTCTTCTGCAAATTCATATGTTGATTGTTCAAATTTAGGGACTGCGTATATCAGTACATTGGCATAGGAGAAATTTACTCCTAATAGTACTCCCATTAACCCTGTTGTTGTCTTAAAGTGATCTCCTGGCTCTAAAGCCTCAAGTGTTGTATATTTCCTCTTCTTCTTACTCACACTTCTCGCAGTAGAGTGGGCCGTGGTATAGTTTTGCGTCATTAGTTGTATGCTCCTCATCTTTGATTATAGATTCTCCATTTCCATTAGATACATATTCTTCTATTTGTTTTGCTTTTACTTTCATTTCAGTAAGTATTTTATTTAAATCATTAAATAATAATGTAGCACGAAAATCATCCCAACGTTTTTCATCTGTACAAGGTTTCTCTGGTTTTAAATTATTTACAATCATTGATAATTCTGATTCTGTCATTCGTAATAATACTCTATTGTCTGCCATAATTTATTCTCCTTTATTTTATTTGGTGTGTAGCAAAGAGATGGGAGAGCGATAAAAGAAACACGTGAGGAGCAAAACCGATAGGAAAGGAATCGGTAGGAACCGCTCTCCCTGAATGAACTTAGTCTTTTTTCTTAAAAAAACCAAGTTGTGTTTTCTCCTCTGGTTCCCAAGGAAAGTCATACAATGTATACGTTCCTTTAAACTTACTCTGAATCTTTTTGCTATGTATCTGCTTAGGGTTTTTTAGTTTCCTATAAGGTACAGTCATCTCTTTTCCATCATGCTCAATTACAAGGTCTTCCCTTAAATTTTTGCATTTTCGTACTATATAATCTCTTACAGAAACGTGTCCTCTCCATAACTTAGTTGCTACGTATTTCATCTTATTTTTCCTTTTTTTCTTTTATTGAATGCAATCTTTGATATTCATCTAATGTGATAATCTCAAACTCATTGAATAAGTCCATATCATCTTCTAGATTTGTACTACCTGATTGCATTGTAATAAC
>LULM01000115.1_pt1 | contig 17147 bp, 21 predicted proteins | sample 728151 | NCBI WGS metagenome assembly LULM01 (sample SAMN03860289, study PRJNA289734) | marine metagenome | biome: seawater column; feature: ocean; material: water; isolation source: Red Sea water column Station 149 - depth 200m | place: Saudi Arabia: Red Sea | collected 2011-10-15 | depth 200 m
CCCTATGGCCGTGCATGATGCCCAGCCGTGGGACTGTTCCTCACACCACCATGCAGTGTATGTATTAGATCGAGCCACGCCATGCCCCTGGTTAGCCAAGATCGATGGCGAAATGTATCCCGCGAAATATCTGTTTACGGTGGACTATGCCGAGAATGAGATCGCAGACGATCCCGCACAGCACAAGCAGTCACATGTACTTGAGCTCCTAGATGCAGGCCCGTGGACGGGAAATATTGTGGCATTACCAAACAATCGGGTGAGGGTGACACACCCAGCCTGGTTTGAAACCGGAGAAGGCGCGCCAGACTTCAAACCTTCACAACATATTCATTACAGTAAATCGGACTTGGATTATACGTTGGATGTCAATAGAATATTTGACAACCTGTACGCAGACAAAGAGTAAGCCATGGCTATTGAAAGAGGCGTTGATGATATCGACATAGAGGAGCTAGGCATCGAGGACAACTCCAAGGAGATTGTTATTGGTGAAGAAGTTTCTTCTGACGAAATAATTGATAGCATGGGTGAAGATGACATCCAGACCCTTGATGACGGGACGATGGTTTTTGGTGTGGAGGATGAAGCCGTACCTAATATGATGGGAGACTTCAACCAGAACCTAGCTGAGATAATGGATGACCAGGATCTGGGCAAGATCTTCAGTGATTGCATGGCTGATGTTCAGGATGACATCTCATCCAGAAAAGAATGGATGGACCAGTACAAGGAAGGGCTTGAGTTCCTCGGCATGAAGTTCGAGGACCGCACTGAACCTTTTGAGGGCGCATCAGGTGTTATCCACCCTCTACTCGCTGAATCAGTCACCCAGTTTCAGGCACAAGCCTACAAGGAAATGTTGCCCCCTGGTGGTCCGGTCAAAACTCAAACAGTTGGTTTGGGTACGCCACAAACTGATTTACAGGCAGCGCGTGTACAGGAATACATGAATTATATGCTGACTCAGGAGATGAAAGAGTATGATCCTGAGACAGACCAGTTGTTGTTTTATCTCCCCTTATCGGGAAGTGCGTTTCGCAAAGTTCACTTTGACCAGTCATTAAGCCGTCCGGTTTCAAGATTCATACCTTCTGAAAAGCTAATTGTTCCATATGGAACATCCAGTCTGGATAGTGCGGTAAGAATCACTCATGTCATTGACATGCCGACCAATGAAGTCAAGAAACTTCAGCTTTCAGGGTTTTACAAAAAGACCCCGATGTCCGGCAAAGGCACAGGTGTAGAGGGTTACGATGAAGTTGATGAAGAGATTGATGAACTTCAAGGTGTCAAGCCCTCCGGTTCTACAGACTACGAAGCAGAACTGTATGAGATGCACATTGAACTGGATATCCCTGGCTTTGAAGACGTAGACGCACAGGGAGAAGAGACCGGAATCAAGTTGCCGTATATTGTGACGTTATATCCGAAAGAGTCTTCAGTATTATCTATTCGCAGGAATTACCTTCAAGCTGACCCAATGCGCAGGCGCATTGATTACTTTGTTCATTACAAGTTTCTACCAGGTGTCGGTTTCTATGGGTTTGGTTTAACCCATATGATTGGGGGTTTGTCCAGAGCCTCGACATCTATCTTACGGCAGTTGATCGATGCGGGTACTCTGGCAAACCTACCAGCTGGTTTTAAAGCCAGAGGTATCAGGATACGCGATGACGATACGCCATTGCAACCAGGGGAATTCAGGGACATGGACGCTCCTGGTGGCTCACTGCGCGATGCGTTACTGCCATTACCGTTCAAAGAACCAAGCGGCACACTGCTTTCTCTTCTAGGTATGCTGGTCGATGCAGGCAAACGCTTTGCCTCGATTGGTGATATGCAGGTCGGTGATGGCAATCAGGAAGCGCCTGTAGGTACAACTATAGCCCTGCTTGAGCGCGGTAGTCGTGTGATGAGTGCAATCCACAAACGTATGCATTATTCACAGCGTGTTGAGTTCAATCTGTTGGCACGGGTATTCAGGGATTCGCCTATCAAGGCATACCCCTACATGATAGCCAATGGACAGCAACAGCTGATGGCAACTGACTTTGATGATCGCATAGACATAATTCCGGTCAGTGATCCTAATATATTTTCAATGAGCCAGCGCGTGATGCTGGCACAGGAAATGTTACAGATGGTTCAGTCGAACCCTCAGATACATGGCCCAATGGGTATACACAATGCGTATCGCAGGATGTATGAGGCAATGGGAGTTCAGCAGGTAGATCAGTTATTGCCTCCTCCTCCACAGCCACAACCTACGCCACCCTCGATGGAAAACGCCATGATGCTTCAGGGTCAACCTGCGCAGGCATTTGAGAATCAGGATCATGACGCACACATTGCGGTGCATTTGTCGTTTTATCAGAGCTCGGTTGCTCAAACCAATCCGCAGATACTGGCTTTGATTCAAGGTCATATCTATCAGCACGTTGATTTCAAGGCAAGAGAGATGGCTATGCAAGATCCTGAGATTATGCAAATGCAACAGCAAATGCAGATGATGCAGCAGCAAGCCATGCAAGACCCCGCCATGCAACAACAAATGCAAATGATGCAACAACAGATGGCTCCGATTCTTGAAGACAAGGTCGCTCAGATAAGTTCTGAAATACTTAATGATCTGGCTCCTCAGTTTAAGATACAAAACGAAGACCCACTGGTCGAGTTGAGAAGAGAAGAGCTTGATATCAAGGCAGCTGATGTAGAGCGTAAAGCTGATGAAGCAGAGCAACGCATTGATATTGAACAGGAACGACTAGATCGAAACATGGACATGGCAGAAGATCGTTTGAAAACTCAGGTTGATATTGCTGACATGAAGAACGATACTGCGCAAGATAGGATTAATTTACAGCGTGAGGCCCAGATGGCCAAGACCGCAGAAAATATGGCCAAAGACTTTTTTGGGAGAAATTAAATGAGCAGCGTAAGACAGAAGCGCGCAGAAGTTCACAAAGCCGAAGCAAGAGAAGCTGAGAGGTTGAGAGTCCAAGGTGGCGACATTAGTGAAAAAATTGAGAAACTGGTTGAGGAGGTTGAAGCAACCCCGATTCCAGAAGAAAAGGTAGAAGCCAAAGCTCCAGTTAAAAAGAAAGCCAAGAAGAAGGCTGCTCCAAAAGCCAAGGCTGCAAAGAAATCCACATAGGAGGATCGAATGAATCCAATCAAACGTCAGACTTCGTTTCCACAGCCTACAGTTTCTGATAGCAAAGTCAGCATAAAAGACCAAGGCACAGTTAATTTTGCCAAGACAGAAGACGTTGCTAATCCTGGCCCACCTAAGCCTTTTGGCGCGGGTGAGATGCGTGGTGGCGGTGCAGCAATACGAGGCAAGAAGTTCGCAGGAATTTTCTAGAAAATGAGTGGCGCTTATGGTGGTTGGATAAGGCAACAAAGTATGCCTAGCGGCCAATTTGACCAACAAATGAGGCTACCAGGTGGTCCCTCGTATGAAGATATGAGGTTTACAGGTGTGGCTAGACCCCAAGGTGGGTTTGGACTAAGAGGCGATACTGGCCCTGAAATGTTTCGTGATCGACTCACTGGCGAACTAGTAACTAAAGAACAAGTTGATTCTTTAGGAGGAATGCAAACACTTTTAAGTCCAAGACAGAAAACAAGGGTTTTAGAAAACGATCGAGCTAATCTTCTTAATATGCAAGCAGCGCAAGAAAGAGCAGCAATACAACCAATCCGAGACAGAAGAGCGAGACATGAAGGGAGCATGGATGTACATCTAGCCCCACCAACAAGACCTGGTGGCATGGAGAATCTTTCTGGTTCTTTGGGTGGTCAAATTAGACCCAGCCCATATTCTGCTCCGCAAATGCCACAAATGGGCGGTGGATTCGGTGGCGGTCAAGGCATGCAGCAGTTTATGCAGTTCATGCAAACCATGATGCAAATGTTTCAACAGTTGCAAGGTGGTGGTGGGCGAGGCATGGGCGGTGGGTTTCAAGGACAAATGCGTCCTAGACCTCAGACTTATGGCCGTTCTCCCTATGGAGGTTATTAAAATTTATGAGAATTAACATACCAGGGATGGAGATGATTAATATCGATGAAATCATCGAAAGAGCTCCTCGCCCTAAAGGTCGTAAGATTAATGTAACTCCTAGGAAAAAAACAAAAACAGCTGTTAAGCCAAAGGCTAAAATAAAGCCCAAGGCTAAACCTAAGCGTAAGCCAAGAAGAATCTCAACTCCTAGGGCTTTTGGCGAAGAAATTAATTTAGAAAATATTAATTTACCAGAGATAGGAAACATTCTTCCTAGACCGCCTAAACCGCCTGTAATAGAACCTAAAGGCAAGCCTCCTGTATCTAAAAGACCTCGTCCCACTCTTGTAGATACTACGCCAAAACCAAAAGCGCCTAGTATTCCATCTAGCAAAGACGTTGAAAGAATAATTGCCGATCTGGGTATAGAAATACCAGAAGTAATTAACATCCCTGGTGTTGGGCAGATTCAATTGCCAACGCCGCAAAGTCCAGGGTCTGTACCGCAGAAAACACCGCCTGCAAAAACAATTATAAAAGATGAATTTCCTAATCCATTTGCTAATGAAACCGATCCAAACCTTAGTGAATTAGATAGATTGAAAAATCGATATGACAGGCTTACAGGAATGAGATTTTTTAGAGATCCTGGGCCAGAGCATTTTAATAAAATAAAAGAACTTGCCCAGCAGATTTATGGTCTAGACAATACTTTTGAAAGCCCGTTCTTGCAAACAAAAACAAGTACATTTGAGGAAACAAGTCAAGGCCCATTTAAACGCGAAGACAATGTAGTTATAGATACTCAACCTGTAGACACTCAGCCTGTAGAGACTGAACCAACGCCTCCTCCTGCGCCGCCTGTTAACCCATTTGAGGGATTTGTTCCAAGAAACATAATAGGCCCGTCATTTGATCCAAAAGATGTAAGCGCACAGCGCCAAATGGTTGCTGATGCTAGAGCAAGAATGACCCCTGGCGCGAATATACAGGGCGGCGGTTATCTTACTTACGACAACCCCATGCTTGGCAACAAACAGACGCAGTTTGGTGGTTATGGCCAGCCAATGCCTACAGCGCCTCTAATGAATTATGCGGGACTATCCTCCCCCACAACCTACTCAACACCTGCTCCTGATCCAGATAAAGAAATAATTAGATAAATGGACTCAGTTGCATTGGCTTCTTATATCAATAAGAAGCTTAAACAATACGAACAAGGTCACATGGAGTATCTTGCTTCTGGTGGCGTAAAAGACATGGAGGAATACAAATTCGTCATGGGTGAGTTATCGATGCTTCGCACCCTGCGAGAAGACCTGCGAGAAGCATTGCACATACAAGGAGATGAAATCGATGAGTGAACCACAAGTGGACGCTCTCGCACAACCGTCTATAACAGACGCATACGTTAGCGAGGAAAGTCGGGTCTTAGACCCAGCCGTGTTAGATAAATCATTGATAGAAAGAATGCCAGAGCCTGCTGGATGGAGGATCTTAGTTCTTCCATACAAGGGTAAAGGCGTGACAGAAGGCGGTATACAGCTTCTGGAATCTACAGTGGATAAAGAAAATCTAGCTACTTCAGTTTGTTATGTCATTAAGGTAGGCCCATTGGCTTATCAGGATGATTCTAAGTTTGGTGGTATTCCATGGTGTAAAAAAGGTGACTGGGTTCTTATTGGAAGATACGCAGGAGCTCGTTTTGCCTTGGAAGAAGATCATGAAGTTAGGATTATTAACGACGATGAAGTAATTGGAACAATCTTTGATCCAAATGATATTAAATCTGCATAGGTGAAAACATGGCTGAAGAAACATTAACTGAAGCTTTAGAAAAGCTGGATGACGAAAATATCCAAAGTGCTGCTCTTCCTGAATCAAGGAGGGTAGAAGAAGAAACATCTGAAGAAGTTGCAATCATTGATCTTGACGAAGATGACGTTAAGGACATTGAGCCAATCACGGAAGATGTTGTTAAAGAAGAGTTTGAACCCAAACCATCTATTGATGAAGAAGAGCTTTCTGAAACTGAAAAGAGAGCCAGAAAAGCTCAAGACAGAATCAATAAGGCAGTAGGTCAAGCTAAAGAATATCAGCGCAGAGAGTTGCAGGCTTTGCAATATGCAAAGGAGTTACAGGAAAAGAACCAACAACTCTCTGATCAGCTGCTTCATTCTCAAACCCAATCAACTGAACAGAACATGAAACTTCAGGAGGGTTATAAGGATGAGTTTGAGAACAGAGTTGAGACTCAGGCCGCAGCAGCCAAGAAAGCGTTAAAGACTGCTTACGAAGCTGGTGATGCTGAGACTATGGCTGAAGCACAACAAATGTTGGCTCAAGCAGAAGCGGATCGATCTGCTTTGAATCGATACAATCAAGAGCTTGAAGAATACAAAGTTCAATACCAGAACTGGGCTGAAGAGCAACAAGCTAGGCAAGAACAACAGATTCAGCCTATGCAACAACCTGCACAAGAACCAGTCTATGAAGAGCCTTCCCCTAAAGCGCAGCAATGGGCTGAAGACAACGAATGGTTTGGAACAGACCAAGTCATGACTAATGTGGCGTTTGCCATACATCAGGAATTGACTGCGCAGGGCATTGACGCTGAGTCTGATGACTATTATAGTCAAATCGATAACCGTATGAGGGAAGAACTTCCTCATAAGTTTAATAACGCAGGAGACAATAAACCCGTCCAAACAGTAGTCTCCGGTACGCGCACGACAGGAAGTGGACGCAATCAAAATAATCGTAGGATTGAATTGAGTCCTAGCGAACAGCAACTTGCTAAAAAGCTAGGAGTACCGTTCAAAGAATACGCAAAACAAAAAATGAGGTTAGAAAGATCATGAGCGAAGAAACAGGAAAAGGATCTAATAGAACACCAAGGAATGCTTCTTCTCGGTCCACAGAGACTGCAAGAAAACCATGGACACCACCTCAAGTCTTAGAGACTCCTGAACCCCCGCCTGGTATGAAGTATAGATGGGTAAGAACGTCTATAAGAGGCGAAGATGATAAAACCAATGTTCACATGAGATTCCGTGAGGGATACGAACCCGTGAAACCAGAAGAGGTTGTTGGGTATGAATTGCCTACAATTGAAGATGGTAAGCATGCAGGCACTGTTGGCGTTGGTGGTTTGATTCTTTGCAAGATTCCAGAAGAAACGGTGGCAGAAAGGAATGCTCACTTCGAGCGTCAAACAGAAAACCAAATGAAAGCGGTTGATAATGACTTGATGCGAGAAGAGAATCCTGCAATGCCTATCTCTAGGGATAGAAAAACGCAGGTTTCATTTGGGAGTCCTAAAGCGTAGCTTTGGACATTATTTTGATTATGTTTACGGAGAAATAAAAGATGGCTAATAATGATGCCGCTTTTGGGATGCGTCCAACCAGGATGATAGGCGGTGCGCCTTACACTGGTGGACAAAGCCGTTACAGAATCGCCGCAAACTATGACACAAATATCTTTCAGGGTGACATGGTTGCCCAGGTTACCGGAGGTGGTGTAGAAGTACACGCTGATGGTGGTACTGTGCCTATAGTTGGTGTGTTCAACGGATGTCAGTACACTGACCCCACAACTAGTGAGCAGGTTTTTAGTAATTACTATCCTGCTAGTACAAACGCTTCTGACATCATTGCATTTGTAATTGATGATCCGAATGTCGTTTATGAAATCCAAGCAGACGATACGTTCCCAGTGGCCGATTTGTTCGGCAACTTTGATATTGTCTACACTTCTTCTGGAAGCACCGTAACTGGTATTTCTGGAGCGGAACTGGATGTAGCAACTGGTGCAACTACAGCAGCCTTGCCTATAAAAGCGATTGATATCTCAACTGACCCTGAGAATTCAGACGTTGCTTCGGCAAATACAAATGTTTTAGTTGTTATTCAAAACTCAATATTCGGCCAAAAAGGCGCTGGATTAGCATAGGAGGCTAAATAATGGCTATTTCAAGAGCACAATTAGCCAAAGAGCTAGAGCCAGGTCTCAACGCTTTATTTGGTATGGAGTATGCGCGTTATGAAAACGAGCATGCAGAGATTTTTGAAACTGAATCTTCAGACAGAGCGTTTGAAGAGGAAGTACTAATCGTTGGTTTCGGTAATGCTGAAGTCAAAACTGAAGGGCAGGGCGTGAACTACGACCAAGCTTCTGAAGGTTTTACTGCCAGATACACCCATGAAACCGTATCACTTGCATTTGCGCTTACAGAAGAGGCTGTAGAGGACAACCTTTATGACCGACTTGGCGCACGTTATACCAAGGCTTTGGCTAGAAGTATGGCGCACAGCAAGCAGGTTAAAGCTGCTAACGTATTGAACAATGCGTTTAGCTCAAGCTTTACTGGCGGTGACGGGGTTTCCCTGATCAACACAAGCCACCCACTAGCTGGTGGAGGCACGCTTGCTAATCGAGCATCTACAATGAGTGATCTTAATGAGACCTCATTAGAAAATGCTTTGATCAGCATTAGTACTTTTGTTGATGACAGAAACATGATCTTGGCTCTTCAGGGAACCAAGCTGATTGTTCCTCCTCAACTTCAGTTTGTTGCTGATCGATTGCTTGAAAGCCCCGGACGGGTTGCTACAGCAGATAACGACATCAACGCTGTAAGGAATATGGGATTGTTGCCGCAAGGTTATGCAGTCAACCATTTCTTGACAGACACTGATGCGTTTTTCATTCTGACTGACTGTCCTGATGGGTTTAAGCACTTTGAGCGTTCTCCAATATCCACCTCAATGGAAGGTGACTTTGATACTGGTAACGTGCGCTACAAAGCTAGAGAGCGATACAGTTTTGGATTCTCGAATCCACGCTGCGTATTCGGTTCTCAAGGAGCTTAAAGCAGATAGGGGGCTTTATGCCCCCTTTATTACTGGGATACATTAGCCCTAGCGACTGGCCCAGCAGACGCTTACGAAGACTCTAGGGCGAAACCTTTCGTAAGGAGGAAACCTAATGGCTCAGACAACTTTTACTGGCCCAATTCGATCCTTGTCTGGCGTTATTAGCGCAGGATACAACGGAGTTGTTAGTTTAACTGCTGATACCACTCTTACTGTCGCTGCCCACGCTGGAAGACCGTTACTTTGTAATGATGCAGATGGTAAGTTCACTCTTCCAAGCATTGTTGTGACGGAACCCACTGACAAGGGAGATCCCAACCAAACAGCCAATCTAGGAGCTCAGTTCACTTTTATAGTTGTAACTGCTGCAACTGATATGGATATTTTAACTGATGGCACTGACAAGTTTGTTGGTGGCGTTTACACTGGTGTCGATGACGCAACAGGCAAGACCTTTATATCTGGCGCATCTAACGATGTTATTACCCAGAACGGCTCTACAAAAGGCGGTTTGGCAGGAAGCATCATACGAGTGACTGCAATAGCAAGTGCTAAATATGCAGTAGAAGGTTTGATACTAGGTTCTGGTACTTTAGTTACTCCTTTTGCTGACGCTTAATATAGGAGCAAATTGATATGGCTACTCGTATCACGGGCAACGATGTAAAAACTGCAACAGTTACGGCTGATGGAGCATTAGTGGATCACCCTTGCAGATTGCGAGGGTTGATCGTTGCTGGTGGCAGTTCTGATGGCTCTGTTATCTTTTATGATAACGCTAGTGCAGCCAGTGGAACTGCGTTATTAACTCTTGGAGTTAACGCCAACACCAACGAAACATTGAACATACCAGACCAGGGTGTCTTTGCTTCTAATGGTGTATTCGCAGATGTCACTAATGTGGATCGTGTAACTATCTTTTTTTCATAGGAAAAAATTATGGCGACATCAGGGTCTAGAGACTTTGAACCAGACGTTGCGGAGTACATAGAAGAAGCGTTTGAGCGGTGCGGTCTTGAGTATCGAACAGGATACGATGGCATCACCGCTCGGCGTTCTTTAAATCTGTTGTTTGCTGACTGGGCTAATAGAGGCTTGAATCAGTGGACGATTACCAATACGGCTACTACGTTATCCAAGTCTGATCAATACATTGATCTAACATCAACAACAATTGATGTGTTAGATGTCATTGTAAGAAGAACTGAAAACAACGAAACAACTGACATTCAAATGAATCAGATTGGAAGATCTGAGTATTGGAATATACCCAGCAAAGATACAGAAGCCAGGCCAACCCAGTGGTTCTTGGATAAACAAATAACTCCCAGGCTTTACATATGGCCTGCTGCTGAAAACAGCACTGATCAATTGATTATAAACCGATTGGTTAGGATTGAAGATGCAGATGCTGGTGTTAATACAGTGGACATGCCTTTTAGGTTTTACCCCTGTTTAGCTGCTGGATTGTCTTATTACATAGCACTGAAGAAAGCGCCTGATCGAGTAACAATGCTCAAAGAATTCTATGAAGAAGAGTTTGCTAGAGCAGCGGATCAAGATCAAAGCAGGGCATCACTTACGATATCTCCTGGTCTTAGATCCAGGATAGCCTAATGGCTTATGCTACAGGTAAACACTCACTTGCCATATGCGACAGATGTGGGTTCAGGTATAAGTACACTCAGCTAAGAAAAGAATGGACTGGATTCTTTGTTTGTTCTGAATGTTATGAACCTAAAGAACCTCAACTTGATCCAGTTCCTCATGTTGCTGACCCAGAAGCATTACGCAATCCAAGAACCCAAGTTCCTTCATCTCTTGTAGCTGGAGAAGGAGTTGTCAGAACCATCGATGCTAATTCGATGATGACCACAACTGGTGATAGTATTGGTTCTGCGTTTAGCCTGGATGCAGCTACAGGGGAAGTAGGCACAGTAACAACAACTCAAAACGTACCTGTCAATATAGCTACACCAGACGGTGTTAGTGCTACTGCTAGGTTAGGTAGTGTTTCAGTTATTGCGAGTCCAGGAGTTGTTGTGACAGCAGCAGGTTTAGCAAGTACAGCTTCGCTTGGAACAGTATCAGTAACTGCAACGGTCACAACTTATACAGTGACTGTAGCTACAGGAACAAATTCTTATGGAACAGGCAACAAATTTTATATAGACGGATCAGTTAGTCCTACGTTAACTTTAACGGAAGGCCAAACATATAAATTTGACCAATCCGATAGCACTAATAGCACTCATCCACTAAGATTTTCTACTACGGCAAATGGAACGCATGGAGGAGGATCAGAATACACTACAGGAGTTACAACAAACGGCACACCAGGCAGTTCAGGAGCTTACACACAAATAACCGTAGCTTCTGGCGCACCGACATTATACTATTATTGTACTAACCATAGTGGAATGGGCGGTACAGCTAACACACCTTCATAAAAAATGACTTGGACACTATCAACTTTAAAAACAGCTGTAAAAGATTACTGCGAAACATCAGAAAGCACTTTCGATACACAGCTGACTACATTTATACAAGAAGCAGAAGAGCGAATATTAAAGAATGTTGAGCTTCCAGACTTCAGAAAGAATGTAACTGGTACATCAACAGCGAGTAGCACTTACCTGTCTACTCCAAGCGATTTTCTATCTCCTTACAGTTTAGCTGTAATATCAAGCAATGTTTACAGTTATCTATTATTTAAGCACGTTTCATTTATTAGGGATTACACAACTAACCCTTCAACCACTGGGCTACCAAAATATTATGCAGTGTTTGATGAAAACACTTTTATCCTGGCCCCAACTCCAGACAGTAGCTACACCTTTGAATTACATTACAAGCACAGACCTGCATCACTAACCGCAGGAGCTGACAGCGGAACAACCTGGTTATCTACCAACGCACCCGATGCATTGTTATATGGAACCTTGGTTGAAGCTGCTACGTTCTTAAAAGTTCCAGAAGAGGTTGCTCAGTACGAACAAAGGTTTGTTTCTGCAACAGCTGCATTGAAGAGGCTTGGAGAAGGTTACGGTGCTAGGGATGAATTCAGATATGACATTGCGAGATAAAATTAATTATGTTTGAGATAGCAGTTGAATCAAGAGCAGGAGATGTTGTGGTTAAGACAACAGAGAATCGAGGACTATCTCCTGAAGAGCTCGCAGAGAGAGCGGTAGAACAAATAGTTGGTATATCTGATTCTGTTGATCCTATTGTTAGGCAGCAAGCAGAAGCTTTTAAGAGTCGCATTTATCATGTAATTTTAGGTATCATTAAACAAGCGGTTAAAAGCGATAGAACAACGCTTATTAACGAATTTATTCAGCAAGGTCATTCAGACATTGCGGATATATTAAGGAGACTGTAATGGCTATTACGACAGCGATGTGTACTTCTTTTAAGTCTGAATTACTTCAAGGAATACACAATTTTCATAATGGTTCTGGTGGAGGAACGACTACCACAACAGGGACAGGCAATACGTTTAAAATTGCTTTGTTTACCAGTAGTGCAACTTTGTCTGCGTCTACCACAGCTTATGCAACCACTAACGAAGTTTCTGCTACAGGCACTAACTATACGGCTGGTGGTAATACGTTAACCAACGTAGACCCAACCACATCAGGTACAACTGCATTAACTGATTTTGCAGACACCACCTGGTCTAGTAGCTCGATTACTGCAAGAGGTTGCCTAATTTATAATTCCTCAACTACCGCAGGAACAGCTAACAGAGCAGTGTGTGCGTTAGACTTTGGTGCAGATAAGACATCGACAAGTGGTGATTTTACTATCCAGTTCCCAGCAGCGGATGCTAGTAACGCGATCATAAGAATCGCATAGGATACAGTGTGTGGCTGATGTCAAAGTTGCCTTTGATGGATGGAATTCGTCCTCTCATGGATGGGGTGACGGAACGTGGGGTAATGGCGAAGCAGTACCTGGAGCAACAGGGACTCTTGGCACAGTCACGGTTAACGGAGATACGAATGTTAGCGTCACAGGAGTGGCAGGAACGGGAACTCTCGGAACGGTTTCTGTATCCGGCGATGCGAGTGTTAGTGTATCTGGGGTATCAGGCACTGGTTCTCTTGGCACAGTTACGTTTGAAGGGGATGCAAATGTCTCGGTCACTGGCGTGGCAGGCACAGGAGCGTTGGGATCGGTTACGATTACAGGGACAGCGACAGTCTCTGTCACAGGCGTATCGGGTGCTGAAGGCTTGGGATCAGTTACGGTTGATGAAGGCCAAGGTGTTGATGTATCCCCAACAGGAGTTAGCGCAACAGGCTCAACAGGCATTGTTAATGTTTGGGGGCTTATTGATGACAGCCAGACAGCGAATTGGGCAAGTATTGATGACAGCCAAACACCAGGCTGGTCAACTATTGATGACAGTCAAACACCAGATTGGAAAGAGGTAGCATAAATGGCAACTTACGTTAATGACCTAAGATTAAAAGAGATCGCCACTGGCGATGAATCGGGAACTTGGGGTACGAGTACAAATACAAATTTAGAGCTGATCGCAGAAAAATTCGGGACAGGATCGGAAGCTTTATCTGATGCCTCTACCGCGACCCTTACTATGGCCGATGGAGCTTCCGATGCCTTCCGTTCTATGGCTCTCACCCTTACAGGATCTCTTTCCCAGGCTTGTACAGTCACGTTAGCTCCAAATACTCTTTCTAACGTATGGGTGGTTCAAAACTCCGCTGGTGACACAGTTACATTAAGCCAAGGAACAGGCGCAAATGTAGTTATACCAAACGGCGGTATCAGGATGGTTGCTACAGACGGTGCAGGATCAGGTGCAGCGGTTACTGACGTCCTAGACGTATTAGGCGGCACAGGCAACGTAGGTCTGGGTAGTGGTGCGTTTGGCACAGGGCTTACTACAGGCACAGATAACGTAGCGATAGGTGATTCTGCTGGCGATGCGCTTACAAGCGGATCTGAAAACACGTTTGTCGGTGATAATGCGGGTGGAGCGACAACTACCGCAAGTTATAACACGGCAGTGGGTAGAAATGCTTTGCTTGTTAACTCTACTGGCGCATCTAATACCGCAGTTGGTAAAGGAGCTTTAGACGCTAACACAACGGGTAGTGACAATGTTGGTCTGGGAGCATTAGCACTTTCGGCTAACACCACCGCGTCAAACAATGTTGCCGTTGGAAGAAGTGCTTTAGCAGTCAACACCACAGGTGCAAACAACACAGCGGTGGGGTATAACGCACTTGATGCGAATACTACGGCTAGTGGTGGAACTGCTGTTGGGATGCAAGCGTTAAGTTCAAACACTACTGGTGCAGAAAATACCGCAGTCGGCATAAATGCTTTGTTTACTAATACGACAGGTACTGCAAATGTCGGTATCGGCTATCAAGCCTTATATACGAATAATGGCAATTATAACACCGCACTTGGATATAACGCTTTAGTTTCAAGCACCACAGGCTCAGACAACGTGGCTATGGGTTACAATACCCTAGATGCGAACACCACTGGTGCCAACAATACCGCTATTGGAACACAAGCATTAACCGGAAACACGACAGCTAGCAACAATACTGCGGTTGGAAAGAACGCTTTAAAGGTAAACTCCACGGGCGCAGACAACAACGCTTTTGGAGCAGAAGCTTTAGAAGCCAACACTACTGGTGGAGACAACAACGCTTTTGGCAAGCAAACTCTAACAGCCAACACGACAGGTTCAGGCAATACAGCTATGGGCCATGCCGCTCTCGATGCTAACACCACCGCAGATAATAACACTGCGTTTGGAAAGATTGCGCTAACAGATAACACTACAGGCCATTCAAATGTCGCAATTGGTGTTGCTTCATTAGATGATAATACTACGGGCACAGGTAATGTAGGCGTTGGCATGAACTCATTAGGGCAAAATACAACAGCTTCAGGTAATACTGCTGTTGGTGACGAGGCATTAGCAGTTAACACCACAGGAACCGGTCTTGTTGCGGTTGGTAAAGATGCTTTGAAGAGTAACACCACTGCAAATAACAACACAGCAGTTGGTTATGATGCTTTAACGGCCAACACAACAGCCGCTCAGAATACTGCGGTGGGTTCTCAGGCACTGATAACTAACACCACGGGCGGTAATCTCACAGCCGTGGGCATGAATGCATTGTTCTCCAACTCTACAGCATCGAACAATGTTGCTGTGGGTTATGGCTCGATGGAAAACAATAGCACAGGCGCACAGAACACAGCGGTGGGAACAGAGGCGTTAAAAGCCAACACCACAGCCAGTAACAACACCGCGATGGGCTATCACGCACTTAAAGCCAACACGACAGGCGGCAGAAATATCGCAATTGGAAACTATGCTTTTGACACCCAGACTAGTTCTGGTAGCTATAACGTAGGTGTTGGTTATGCGGTAGGCGATGCGGTTAGTACGGCGCAATACTGTACATTTATTGGTGATGTGGTAGGTGACGCGGTTACTACTGGAGCTGGTAATACAGGGGTTGGTGGTGGCACTTTGAGTGCGTTAAGTACAGGTAGTTATAACACCGCAGTGGGCTATGCTAATTTTTCATCAGCAACAACGGCTTCAAATAACATCTGTGTTGGAGCTTTTTGTGGGGATCTCATTACCACTGGAGGAAACAATGTTCTTGTAGGGTTTGATACAGGTTCTTACAGCGTTAATTTAACAACGGGTAGTTACAATGTATTAGTGGGTAATTACTCCAGAGTAAGCGCAGACGGTGGAGAAGAGCAAATTGCTTTAGGCTATAACGTACAGTGTACAGGCAATGAAAACTTTACATTTGGAAGTGGCACAGATGACAGCAACATTGCTTTTGGTGCGACGACTATTACCGCTCCCTCAGATTTACGGCTTAAAGAAGACATTCAGGATGAAAAAGTAGGTCTTGAGTTTATAAACGGATTACGGCCTGTTACCTATCTTTGGAAAAAAGAAAAAGACATTCCTGAAGACATGGAAACTCATAAAGCTGGATCAGAAGAACGCATAATGAACGGCAAATATAATCACGGATTTGTTGCTCAAGAAGTTAAAGAGTTGATTGATAAAACGCCTGACCTAAAAGAAGGTTTTGATATGTGGTCTGAGTCTGGTAAAGATAAAAGGCAACGAATTGGTGAGGGTGCTTTAATGCCGATAATGGTAAAAGCCGTACAGCAGTTATCTGAAAAGGTAGATGAGTTAACTGAAAAACTTAACAACTGTAATTGCGAATAGGAGACAAAAGCAATGGCAATAAAGAAAACTTTAAATTCCGCAGTTCCGTATTCTGAGGATGGAAAGGTAACACGGTGGGAGCTTGAGATGCAGTACGAGCAAGGTACTGAAGGCAAAGCTGATTATTATACAAATACTAAAAGAGCTGTTATTTACGCTTCTGAAGTAAAAAATCTTCCTGACGGAGATGAAACAATTACTAATTTTACACCAAAAGCAGAAGGCGATTGGACTAAAAAAGAACTTGAAGATCTTTGCCCAATAGCTAGGTGGGACGCAATATTTGAAAGTCAGTACGATTCAGTTATTACAAATCCCCCTAAAGAAGCTGTTGCAAATCGTGAATTTGCGATACCTAGCTAATGGAGCAGCAGCACTACAATTTTCATACACTGCCAGCGGTATTTATGCTGGAGGCGAAGCTATCTGAAAGCATGGTAGGGACTCTTAACGATTACCTAGATAAGTTAATGGTAGATGAAAAACGTAAGAGTCATGCGGGTACGCTGGTCGGGCAGATAGCTCATGGTCAGCAGCTTACAATGGATCATCTTTGCAAAGAGCTAGAAGACTTTAACTGGACGATTCAGGGTTTGGCAATGGATTATGTAAAACAGTTCTGCGCCGCATCTGGCAACCAATTAAAAGGTAAAAGAGAGGTACTTACTGATGAGCTTTGGTCTGTTCATTCTTACGCTGGCGATTACAATCCCATACATGATCATGGTACTAAAACACTTATGGGAGTCTCCTGCACCACATGGACAAAAGTACCACAACAAATCCTAGATCAGCCTACAGCGGGAAGTGCGGAGTACAGCCTGTATAACTCTAGCGGTAATGCAGATGGTTGCCTTGCGTTTAGCTATGGTCGAAACAGCTTATTGGATGTAGAGCGGTTAGCTCCCCCACAAAGTTTTGTAATCAAGCCAGAAGTCGGAAAGTTCTTGATGTTTCCTAGCTGGTTGACCCACATGGTTTACCCCTTTGAGGGTGAAGG
>LULM01000488.1_pt1 | contig 17079 bp, 34 predicted proteins | sample 728151 | NCBI WGS metagenome assembly LULM01 (sample SAMN03860289, study PRJNA289734) | marine metagenome | biome: seawater column; feature: ocean; material: water; isolation source: Red Sea water column Station 149 - depth 200m | place: Saudi Arabia: Red Sea | collected 2011-10-15 | depth 200 m
ATTAGGTATTGAAGGTGGTGAATTTACTATAGCATCATCAGGTGGGTTTACTGCAGTTGTATTATGTAAAGTTGCAGAACCTAAGCCTACAAAGTTTATACCATTTACTATATATTGATTAAATACAGGTAATGATAGGTCGTTATAACCTTGATAATTTTGTGGGTATAAAATTAGCTGTGTATTCATTAGATATATTGTGTTCTTTTCATTTTACTTTTTTCTACTTCAAATGTATATTGCATTAGCTTATCATTAGCTATAGTTTTTCTAGTATAGTTAGATGTAATTAATCTTACAGGCTGCACATAAGTATTTAAAGCTGAATTAGTAATGTCTGTTTGATAGCCTTCTAATACATACACTTCAGGGCTGTTCATTAGTTCTTCAAACCATACTCCTATTGCTTCATCAACATAATCAGTATTCATTACTATCTTTTCAGTTGAATTTACCCTAAAGTTTTTCTTACCACCTTTATAGCCATGTATCATATAAGTATCACTATTCCAAGTTCCACTTTGTTGGCTATAAGTAGCTGTATTAGTTGTTAGTGACTTAATAGATTTCATATTAAATGTATAATAATCCCAAGCACCCCACTGATTCAACCAACAAAGCCTAATACCTTCAAAGCCTTTTTGGTTATCACTATTAGCAGGGCATATTATATTGATTGTGTACTCTTGACTAGCATCTGCACCTAAAGAATCTTTAGCTTGTATAGTATAAGATGATATATTTGCCTTATGTGTTTTAAATGTTGTACTCCAGTTGTCTAAGTTACCAGGAAACGCACCTATATAAAGTAAGCGATTTGTTGCATCAGTTGTAATAGGATGTGCGCCACCATTAGCTGTAGATTGTACTACAACTTCAGTACCTAATGTAGAACCTGCACTATCTTTAAAAGTAAAGGTTATATTACGGATGCTAGTATCAGGTTGGTTAAGAAATGACAAAGTACCATAATCACTAATTTGTGCATCTTGCGTTATAGGTGCATTACTTAAAAATTTACCTTCTGTACTTGTTGAACCTGTTAAATTAAATAGCGTTAGATCATAGCCATAGTTATTATTAAGTACAGTTAGCATATCATCATACTGCACTACTCCATTAAAGAAATTATATTGAGAACTATTTTCAGAACTTCCTGTAACTCTATCAGGAATACCATTAGCTGTAGTAGAAGCTTCAACAAAAAACTGAATAGCAAAGTATTTCATTCCGTTTTGGCTTCTTGCATACTTATCTATTATATGAATAGAACTAGGATTGTCATTGGAAAATGGTGTAGCTTTATATGAACTACTATCTGTGCCATTAGTCCAACCTAAATAATCAGGACTTACATAGCTTTCAAGAAAAGGTCTTAAATCAAATATCCCTACTCCTTTATTGTTTGGTGTAGTTTTTACTACAGCAATTAAATCATCTGCTACTGATAAGTTAATAGGTGTATTGCTTATATGTACTTCAGCACAAAATTTAACATTAAATTGATTTGCTACTATAAGATTATTAGATACTGTAAACATTATTTGTTGTCCTACAGGTAATACAGTATATAAAGGTTCTTGTTCTATTATTGTTGCCATTTATTAAGTTTATATATTTATAATATCTTCTATATCTTTCTTTAAACCACCAAGCATTTTTTTACCAAATTGTTTAAGTCCTAAGCCTAAAGGCTTTTGGAAAAAAGCTAGGCTTTTAATTCCTTTTAATTTTATGCTTCTTGCTATTAGATATACTAAGCTTTTTCTACTTACAAATCTACCTCTCTCATCTCTTGGTGCTATACCTTTCTTTACTACCCACTTATCTAATATACCTGTTGGTGGCTGTTTAGTTGTATATTTAAAAGGACTGGTTAAAGACTTGCCTTTATAATCTACAAACTTCTGTTTTTGCTGTGTACCACTAACACCTTTATCTACATACTTACCATAATCAGCCATAGTAAATTTTATAGTTAAGTTACCACTTGAATCTTTAGATACTTTAAACTTAATTGATTGTGCTAAATTAGTACCACCACCCTTTTTTTTATTTAGAATACCTTTAGCTCTATTAACAACTTGTTTACCAAAGCTATTAAAGTATTTTTCTAAATTTTTAGTTTTCATTATACAAGCCCTACAAATAATTCTACTTGAACATCAGTAGTTGCAGTTGGTCTAGCTTGTATAGTCACTAAATCCTCTAATGTAGGAAAAGCAGGACTTGAATCTGTTTCTCCTATCATTACTTCTTCAGCTTGAAACAAAACGTGAGAACTACCTGCTCTTAAAGCTACTTGATAATTTGTATTAGCTGTAACAAATGCTAAAGTTAAATCATCAGTTGTACTTAGATTTGTAACTCTAACATACTTAGCGTTCTCTACATCTAATGCTCCTGCAGCACCATGAGGTGTAGAATTAAAGACTGCTATAGTAGTTGTGTTTGAATGTGCGCAAGTTAATATGCGTTCTAATACATCTACTACACTTGTTGTTGTTATTTGATTTGTTGAACCCCTTAATGCGTTATTTAAGGTTACTGATTCTGTAATTGTTACTGTTAAATCTGCCATAATTATTTTTTATCTATTTGTTTTAATTTATTTATTGCCCAATTAATGCCACTAGAACCACCCCAAGCATCCCACATAAGACCACCACAACCTTCACTATATGGTACATCTTTATTTTGTTGGTGTCTTTTAAATGAAGCCATCCTAGCTATTGTATCTCTACTTATAGGTTTTCTATCTGCTAATTGTGATGATCTAGTCCAACCTACTCTTGTTCCACAATCTGAGCCATTTTCTTCCTTCCATTTTCTAGCTCTTTTAGCATTGTTAGTTGCTGCTTGTGGATAATCACTATAGGTTTCTAGCTTTATACTTATTGCTTCTAGCTTATCTAATATATCATCATAATTCATATCCTAATTGTTATTTTAAAAAATCCTATTTCTATTTTATATCTACCAATTCTAAATTTCATTATTCTCCTGATCCTCCTGCTTCAACTGGTATAGTACAAGCATTAAAGTCATTAGCTACTAATACGCTTATTGAGAATACCCAACCTGTTAATAGATTATCAAAGCGTTCACTAAATGGTTCTAATGTTTGCTCACCTTGTGCAAAGTAAACAGGCTTATTTACATCATCATCATCTTGCGTTGATTGATGTTCTGAATGTCTAAGCATAGAGATAATATCAACAGATATTTGTAAACATTCACTTAATACTTCTTGCTCATTACTTAATCTATCAGCTGACTGGAAATTAGCATCAGTCCAATCCTCTTTTTCACTTACTAAATCACATATAAAAATTTGAAACGTATAAGTTAAACCAAACTCAGCTGCAGTTACATCTACTGGGTTTATGTGCATTAAAGCAAACTTCTCCATCTTCTCTAAGTTAAGGTCGAATATGTCACCTGTTGTTACTGTTGCAATTTGGTGATGTTGTTCTCCTATATTTTTAAGAGTATTAATTACGTTGTTATAAGTTCTAAATTTACTATCTCCCCATTTGTCAATCTATACATTACTCCGAACCATCCCCATTTTTCTGCAAAGGTTTCACTTGCATACTTTTCGTTGTCTTGTTCAGGGTTTCCATTAAATACAATGGAATAATCTTTGACAATTCTCTCCCTAAAGTCCAAAAAAAAAGCAGCGCACTTTGCACTTGTTCAGCTTTCATCTTTTTCATTTCTTCTGCCCTGATCCGTATATTACCATCATACGCTTCTATTGTATATACACCATTATCACCTTTACCAGTTATAGGTCTATATAAAATAGCCATTATCTCAGGCATACTATTCTCTATTCCGTTTTTAATAAAAGTTTCTAAATCTGCATATTCACCTAAAGTTATATCATCTAAACTTGGGTGAAAGCCATACTCTTTATCTGCTACTTTTATAATTCGTTTTAAAGAACTATTTTGTTTAGCTTGAAGCTCAGATATTTTACTCATTATAACTGCTATATCTTGTATGCCTAATTCTTTAACTAATTTTTTAGGTATAGTTGATAAAGCAGTTATTGTATCTATTGCTTCCTTGCTTTTACTATCTGTTTCTAGATTAACAAGTTTGAGCCATCTTTCTAATGTTACATCTGACCAATTCCTTATTAATTTAAAATTTCTAGTCTTTCCTTCTTTGTTAATTTTTATATTCATAGTATTCTGATATTATATAATAGAAAAAGATGATATTTAGTTTAAAATGTTTATTATTGCCAAGTCGTAAAACTTATGGGGGTTTCAGGCTTATGCCAACCCCCTTTCTTTATTGCAGATAATACTTACCTGCATTTGGATTGTCTAAGTGATATATTACATTGTATCTTATTCCATCTATTGCATGATTATAAGCATCTACATAAAGCTTTGAACCTTTATCAGCATATACATAGTTATTTAGTTCTTTAGCTATGTTAGTAGATTCAGGTGATACAATTAACTCATAATCTTGCATACGAGTTATGCCACTTTCAATAGTTCCTTTTTTAACAGCTCTTATATTAACTCCTAAGTGTTTTAAATCTGCTATTAGTCTTGGTTCTGCACTATCAGCTATAATTAATTTATTACCTATTTTATCTAATACTAATTTAGCTAAATCATGTGATTTTAAGCCATTCTTATATATGTGTTCTTTTAAATATATCTTCTTTTTATTCTTATCTATTGCTACTTCAGTTAAGCTATCAGGATCAACAGAAAAGCCAAAGTCCATACCACAAGATGTTTGTAATTCATCAGGGTTAAATTCTCCTATATTCCAATTTTCAAATACTACACCTTCAGCTCTTTGTAACCAACCCCCTAACATCTTATGTTGGTATTTCTTAAAGTTTCTGTGCTTAATCATTTCAACCCTTTCTAAAAAACTCTTAGATAGATTTTCTATATTGTCTTGATAGGTAGAATGTATATAACACACATTATCTTTAGTTCCATTAAAACCTGCTTGTACTCCTTTGTCTTGAAAGAACCTATTATAAATCCAATGTTCTTTTGTAACAGGGTTTAGAACTAATATAACTCTATTCTGTACGTTTTTCTGTCTAATGCTTAAATCTATAGTATCAAATATATTCTCATCTATTAGTTCTTCTGCTTCATCTAATACAAAGCAAGATACTCCAGTTAATGACTTTAGACTAGCTGTTTGATTTCCTGCACTTGTCTTTATACCTCTAAATAGTATATCTGATTGATTGCCTAAGTTTACAACCTCAGCCTTATTTACATCAAATAGATTATCAAATCCTAATAGGCTTATCTTTTCTAAGAACTCAGGTATTATAGATAAGTGAGCAGAAACCATAGTATATCTTGTAAACAATACTCTAATGTTTTTTGACATTGTTAGTAATGTAAGGAATATAGTTACTGCAAAAGACTTTCCTGATCCTCTACCTCCTGTTATAATAAAGTATCTAGCATTAGATTCAAATAGAGCTTTATATTTACTATTCAGTTTCAGTTTCTACAAAGTTTATTAATGGCATATTAATACTTTCATCATTTGTAGTTACATCAACCCTTTGTTGTGGTTTACCATAAAAGTATTCAAAGAATAGTTTAACAGCCCATTGTTCTTTTTTATCTAACCCTTGTTCTAAGGACTGTAGAGCCTTAGCGTTCATTGGTGTTAGATTCTCTATTAACTGTTGTTCTTCTGCTTTGCTTTTTCTACCTGCTCCTTTTCTAGCTCCACCGTTATTTATTCGTTTATCCATAATTGAAAAAAATTGATTATTCAATTCTATATTATATAATAGAATTTACTCATATTCATTTGGTAGCCTTAATCTTATTCCTAGATCCGTTAAAGCCCATATTCTAATTTGTTCTGCATATACTTCAAACTCTTTAGTATTTAATGTTGCTGTACTACCTATTTTATTTATGCCTATTTTATTATCATTTATTTCTAACATCTCCCATTCGTTTAAAAACTTAGCTCTTAATATGTCATGTATTTCATTTGGAAAGTAGCCTAATTCATTAGATAGCTCTTGAACTATACATTTCCAATAATAGTTATTCTGCATATTTGACCTGTTATTACGTTGTTTTCTAACATCTACTATATAATCATTACCTAATTCTTTTAAATAGTTTATCAGGCTTTGCTTATCTTTATTATCCTTTATTACAAACTTCAAAATAATTGGTTTTCTGTTTTATATTTTATTAATCTTTTATTAGCTATATCTACATATTCTTTGCTTATCTCACTTCCTATATATTTTCTGTTATTTAATATACACATCTTAGCAGTAGTTCCACTTCCCATAAAACAATCGTATACTATGTCTTTTTCGTTACTCCAACTTATAATATGGTCGTTTGCCAATTTTTCAGGAAAAATAGCAGGATGTCCTTTTACTTTATCAAAACCTACTTTGTATTCCCATATATTAAGTCTAGGACTAAAATTTGGAGTTATTTTACCTTTGTTTATTTCTTGAACCTTCTTGCCTTCTTTATTATAATAACTATATTTACCAAATCTTGATTGCTCTCCTGCAGTTTTATTTTTCTTGTCACATATTAAGGTTATATCTTTTATCTTTCCTTTTGCAAATACAAACATATATTCAAAAATTTGTGTATATCTGTTACCGTCTTTTCTAGCAGGAAAAGATGAGGTATGCTTTTGGTATATCATTGTATCGTGCAGCTTAAATCCACAATCCATAAAATATAGAGCTTGTCTAAAACTTGTTCCTGTTTCACTTCCCTTTATAACAGCATCACCAACTATCCAAACAACAACACCCCCTTTTTTAGTAACTCTATATAGTTCTTGTGCTATATTTTCAAAATCAAAACTATATCCTTTGTATTTTCTTAAATTATCATAAGGTGGAGATGTAACTATCAAATCTATAAAATTATCATCCATTCTTTTCATAGTATCTAAACAGTTTTCATTATATATTTTATTAATCTCCATTAATCAAATGGTTCGTTTACACCTCTTTCACCTATTAGTTTTTCCTTTGCTCCTGACCATAGCTTATCTCCATTACTTAATGCGCTATCATTCCTTACTATAGTTGGCATACCTTCAGTTGGTTCGCTATCCATATATTTACCACAACTGCATTGAGCCTCTTTAGCTACCCATTTTTCATCTATATAAACTAATGTAGTTTTATTTAAATGCTTTTCTTCTTTACCACATATACACTTATATAATGTCATCTTTGTAACTTACCTGTTTTTGTTTTTTCTTCATTATACAGTTTATCTAATTCAAAGTGTAAATGATCTATTGCTTTCCTTATATCTTGTTCTGCAGGATTGTTCTCTTTCTTTCCTGCTCTTAAAAGATAAGTACAAGCTGTACCGATATTGTAGCTTAAATCAAAATTGCTTACAACGTCTTTAGCCATATATCCGTTTTTGCCTTTATAGTATTTAGGTATTTCGTTTGTCATAGTTTTATTAGTCTAAAGTTTCTATTAATTTTAGTAATTGATAAGGTGTATATATTCTTTCATCACCTTTATAATTGTCATAAATCCAAGTAAAGTTATCATCTTTATAAGTCCATAAACTCCTTGTTTTATTATTGATATGGTTTTTTAGAATTGTTTTAATTCCTTTATATGTTCGTTTTGTCATTGTATTTAAAATAAAGTTTTTTTATTGCATCATAACAAGTAGATAAACATGAGCCACAATTAGTAGTCTTGCTATAGTTAGTGTTATGAATAGCGTTGTATATTTCTATCATCTTTGACTTAGCTTTTTGATTCTTTGCCCTTCCTGTTTTTAAGTCTTTCCATAAATTTAGTATTTCATCTATTATTTCTTTAGGTAAATCTTCAGGTGTTTCTACTTCTGATATTTTACTCCAATACTTCTCAGGACACTCCATAGGTGCTATCCTAGCTTTAATTTTCATAAAACATAAGCACCTTTTACATTGACCAGTTACCGAAAAATAAAACTCGCACCCTTTACATATTTCTATTCTGTCTTTATATACTTTATCTGTAACAAAGAATTTAGTCATTTGCTAATTCTTCTTTTATTATTGTTCTTACTTTATCTATTGTAGTAAATAAACTGTTTCTACTGATCTTAGTTTTTTTAGCTAGGCTATCTAATGTATTCCCTTCATAATAATAAAGCTGAAAAATTTTCTTATCATACCAATATACATCTTCTAATGCTTTATCTATTAACTCTAATTTTTCCCATTGTCCTTCCGTTTCTTCGTATGGAATGTTAGATATATTTTTATAATTAGAAGCAGCCCATCCCATATCATAATTGTTAAAATTATAATCAGTGCCGTACCAAGCATTGTCAATATGTGTATAGTATTTTTTATATTTATAGTAAAATGGACTTCTTGGGCTGTTTAATGCTCTATAAAGAACAACTGCTCCATAACTTATTATACCTTTTTCTCCATCATTCTCCCATATTTTTTTTAAACTTTCAGGATTCATCTCCATAAAATATAGCATTAAATCCTGTACTGCATTATCTATATCTTCTTTATTTGTAGTTAAGCCATAACACATTGTCCTAAATTTATCACTTAACTTTGATATTTCAACATATATTTTATTCACTTTGTGGCTCTAGTTTTTCTATCTTCTGTACTACTTCATGTACCATATCAGTCAATAAAAGTTTATATGCTCTTACTGTTCCACCATTTACATCATCTTCTATTGCTGCTAAAAATCCACTTGTTAAAACATTTAAGTTAATTGGTAAAATCATTAACCAATCCCAATAATTATCTCCCCTAACTCCTTTGCCATAATTATTATGATACTCTATTACTATTTCTAATACATCTAAAAAATTATTATATCTAGTTTCGTTAGATATGTCTTTAATAAAGTCTTTAGTCATTACAATATATGGTTCTATTATTACCTGGTGCTTTGTACTTGCATATATTGGTTTTAACATGATCCAAAGTTATAAAAATATCTACTCAATTCCTTTTTCTTTTTTTAAGTTTTTAACAAGCAATTTGTAATAACTTATTTTATCCTCATATTCAGCTCTACTAATTTTAACAGTTTGTTTAGATTTTTCTTGTAATTCTAATGCTGTACCTTCACCATATTTAGCATCTAACTCTATACCGAATTTATACTGTTCTCCCTGACCAAATAAATTATCTGCAGCCGACTGTGGAGCTACATTTTTTTCACACCACCTAGTTGCTAAATGCCTTCTTGAAATGAAATGACCTGCATGAATGTTCTTATAATGGTAAAGTCTTTTAGAGGTTATGCAAATTACCATTCCATCTTTTGTTGCATCTTTAAGTCTAATATATAAGCTAAACCATTTATCTAACTCTTTCTTTAATTTAGATATGGTTTTTTTCATTGATATTTATAATCAATTATTTCTTGTCTTACTTCTTCTGCTCTACCTTTACGCTTATACCAGTTTTTTCCTCTTAGTGTTTTATCTTCTTCTTGAAGCTTTCTTCTTGCTCTTGTTATACTATCTGCAAGTGTAAATCTACCTAATGCGTATTGATGTAAAAACTGACCTAGATACCAGTTTACATATTTTGCATTAAACTCAGTTGTAGCTTCAGGCTTTTTATTTAATTCATATTCTGTTTCTTTTCCCCAAATAATAGCAGTTAATACTCTATCACAATCTCTAGCATCAGGGTATTCAGTTAAAATTTCTCTTACTGTTTCTTGTAGTTTTTTAGTTAGTAGTGTCATGTTATTTTAATTTTAGTTAAAGTATTCTTGATCTATTCTGTCATATTTTTCATCTAATAATTCTTCTACATATTGCTCCATTATATCCAACTCTTTTTTTGTATTTTTTAAATCTTTATATAGTATCATAAAAGTATATATAACTCCAATTAGCATACCTGCCATAACTGAAATAGTTATCATTAATAAAATTTGTAGAGTTGTCATTTTAAAAGTTTTAAAGGTTCTTGATAAAAGGGTACGTTTTTTTGGTTAAGCATTTCAACTTGATATGTTGCATCATCTATTACTTTCTTATGTGCATAAGTCCACTTATAGAAAGTTCTTATATTTAAAAATGGTTCATCTTTACCAAATCTTACTCCTTGATGAAAGGCATCTTGCACTTGATTAAATGTCATTTTAGCAAATCTTTTCTCATTCATTAGATCATTAGCAAATATCTTAGCTAAACTTGCCATTGTTTTAGCATCAGTTTTATGCCCTATTTCTACTGAGGTTTTAGCAATTAAATCTAATACCTTTTCAGTTAGTTCTTTTAAATCTTCTTGTTTAAGTGGTTTTTTCATAATAAATCTTTTGCTTTTTGCCATTCATTAATTTGTGAATCTAGTTTACTCATAGTAGATTTTGGCTTACTCCATTGTTTTTGGTTTTTAGCCCAACGTACTAAACGCAACTTTATTTCAAAGGTACTTTGCTTTTGAAAACGCATTTTTCTTTTTCCTTCACACCAATAATTAATAAAATCTTCTAACATTTCTTTAGGATAATCAAAACTCATAACCTCATTTACAAACTTCTCCCTTATATATATATTATTACTTGTAGTATTATTACTTGTATTATTACCTTTGACTTTTTTGTCAATAGGAGTATCATCTTTTTTGACTATACCTATAATCCTTTTTGTTATTTCTTTATTGCTGTTACGTTCTATTTTAATAGTTATAAAGCCTAATTTATTAAGATCACTTAACCATCTTGAAACTGTATTCTTGCTAACTCCATATAAATCAGCAAAGTAGGAGTTGCTAGCATAACAATACCCTAGTTTATTGCTTAGCGCTGTTATCTCTCCATAAAGGAGTTTAGCATTTGGCTTTAAACTAGAGTATCTAACATTAGAGGGTATAATAGCATAATAATTAGGCTTTTCTGTCATAAAATCTGCATTTCATATTTATATTCTTTCAATGCAAACTTAATCTTTTCTAATTGATTTGAAAAATCCATATATGAGGTACTTATAATTGTTTTAGCTTTACCTGAAATAATAAGGATATTAGCTTCTAATTTTGCATTTTCTTCAACTCCATTATTTAATAAAAAACGCTTCATTGTACGTTTATTTTTAAATATCTTTTTACCATCTTCAATAGTCTTATAAGCTGTATATACCTTATTAAATATATTACGGTATTTTTCCCAACAATAATAACCATGATGTGCTTTTTCATAGTGGTATATTGCAGTCCTATGCCTATTTAATACCTCAGCAATTACTTCATGCTTTATACCTTCTTCAGTTCTAGCTATAACAGCTGCAACCATTCTAGGTAATTGATACTTTTGTAACCTGCATTTATTATACAAAGAGCCTTTACGCAACTTCATAACCTTAGTAGTACTGTGCATCATCTACTATTTCACTTCTATCTGCTCCTTGTCCGTTTAACTCAACAGCACATTTTAAACAGCTTTGTTTAACAATCATTAACTGAACATCATCAGACTTACCTGGACTTTTAGGGCTAAATGTTTTAGGTTTAAAGCCTTCAGGTGCTACTGCTTTTGCTTTGTTAAATTCTTGTTCTCCAAATTCAATAATGTCATAGGTTAATTCCCAACCTTCAAGTTGTTCTTTCTTTTTACCTATATCAATTTTATCTCCGTTTTCCATTTCTAAATGGTGATAAAAAGTCTTACCAAATTTACCATCATACTCATTGATGTTTACTACTTTTTTAATTTTACTGGTTTTTGCTGTACTTGTCATTTTAATTTAGTGGTTAAGCCACAAGCTATTTTAATTAATAATTATTTTTCATAGTTATAATAGAATACTTCTGCTATTTCTCCTATACTCCATTCGTCAAAAGGGTTAAAATCATCACCTTCTAACTCTAAGATACATCTTTCTCCCAAACAATCAACCTCAGTTGGATCAGGACTTCTATTAGTCCACAATTCTTTTTTAAAGAGTTCTGCATCTAATCTATATTCTTCGTGGGTTGATTTGTTATATAATACAACTTCTTCTTCATCATCATCTAACCACCAACCTGCGTTATCTACATTAAATTTTAATTTATTCATTTTATTTATTGTATTTAGCTGCTACTTTGTTAGATAATTCTTTGTCTTTCTTTCTCAATTCAACTATCTCTTTATGTGCTTCAGCTAAAGTTCTGCGCTGAATTACATTACGTTGCTCTAAATCGTGTATTCTTTTTTTCTGACTTTTAACAACTGTATTTAAGTGGTTAAGTTTACCTGGTGTTGGATCAAGGTTTCTAAAAAATTCTTTTAAATTCATGTTATATTTTCTTGGTTAATAATGGTGCTAAATTACAAAAGTATTTTATATTAACAACTATATTAACAGAATAATTTACAAAGTTATTAACAATTAGTATGTTAATTAGTAATTATAAGGAAAGTAAAAAAACAAATAGCATAATTAAAAAATACAATACAATTAGCCTATATGTTTCCATCCAATCAGGATATTTAGGTATTTTAGGCATTTTAAAGCGTTATAAGGGCATTAAAAGGTTAATAGGTAGTGTACCATTGTTTAGTACTACAGCACAGCCTATAGCTTGTTTTTTAAAATTCTTTGCATAAGCAGCTGCATAAGTTGAAGCATCTACACCACAACCTACTTGCATAGCAAACACTCTATATCTCTTTCCAACATACCACCTAGTGTATGCTTCAGTATGCGTATGACCACAAACACTTGACATTAAATTATTCTTTGCTTTTGTTTGTGCTTGACCACCTTCTCCATGTTCATAAAGTACATCATCATATATTACGGATTCAACCCAGTTCCAATTAGGAGTATTTAATACTTCATTATAAGACTTTATCCAGGCTGCAGGTATTCCACCAGTCATAGCTTTCCTTGAAGCCATTCTATCATGGTTTCCAATACATATATCTACGTTTACACCCTCAAAGGCTTTATACCATTTTTGAACTTTTTTAATAGATAATTCTAATTCGTAACCTGCACTCATTCCATCAGGATCAGGCTCATGGTAGCTAAAGGCATGATTATCTAATATATCACCTATAAATATGACTTGATTGCAGTTGTAGGTTTCGTACTGCTCTTGACAAAATTCTAAATAACCATCTAAGCAAAATGGTTCATGCAAGTCACCGATAACTAGAATGTTTCTAGTTTCGGTTTCTCGCATTTTTTTAATAGCCACTATTTCATGTGGCTTTAATCTAAATCTATTACTTCTTTGATTTTCCAAAATCAGCTAAAGATTGACCACCTAACATAGCGATTAAACTCCACCAAATTTGGCTTACACTTTCTTCATCTACTTCTAATGCCTTAGCAACTAGAGGTATGATTATTGATGCTAAACCTAGCCATACCTTTTTGCTAGATAAAAGCTTAGTAATAATATAATTTTTCATTTGTTATTTATTTTTGATTATTAATTTTATTTTATTCTTTTCGCCTAAGTTAAAGATTTCTTTCATTAGTAAATTCATAGCTAATGTAGAGTTACTAACAAAGTCTTGTTTACGACCTATTCCAACTAGAATACAACCACTTGTATCTTTAGGTTTATTTCCTCTATGAAATAATATATAAGTTCTATTTGGTACATCTTCTACTATCAGATGGTCATAATTTCTGCTTCCACTTTCTTCTGCATATCTTACTCTTACAGTATATTCACCTGCAGGAATACAAGATATATTTTTAGCATTATTTAAATCAGGATTTTCTAAAGTATCTGCCATCCATTCATCATTTAAAAACAACTCTCCAATAATAGAATTATCTGTAAATGTATCTCGCAAAATTAAAAGAGTTATTTTATGATCCAATTTATTGGATAAATAGTCCATACACTTTAACCCCCTTAACTTCTTTAATAAGTTTTCTATGAATTTTAATATCATCTTTTACCTTATTTTGATATTTAGGATTTTTAGAATTTAGCTTCCTGCGTTTATTAGTAGGTACATCCATATTATTTATTCTTTCTTTTCTTTCTATTGTGCCACCATTTATCTACTGTATATATTATAGATACTACTAATAATATAATCTTTAATAATATCTCTAAATCTGTAAAAGTAGTTATGCTAAGAATTGCTGCATTTACTCCTATTACCTCTCCTACTTCCTTTGTTATTGTTTTTAGTGGCATCTTTTAAATATGATTTTAATTTAGTTATGTTTATTTTTTTAGGCTTATAATGTTTTTTCATTACTCTCCTGCAGTTAAAAAGTTACGTAAAGTTAATCTTGTTCCTTGTTGGCTTGGTCTTTCTAAATTCATGCCATTGTAATAAGCGTTTCTATCAGGGCTAACATCAGCACCTGAGTTAGTAGAGTATTCAGGAAAGCTAGATAAGTTATTAGTAACGTATTCTATCATTCTTTCGGTATAGTATTCAGATGTGTTCCTCACCTCTTCTCTTAAATGTTGTGCTTCTTCTGTACTTAAAGCAGTTCCTGTTTCTGAGGTCTTAGAATATATATTGCCATTCTCTATCTTAAATCTTAGAAAAGGAATAGCATGATAAAAAGCCCAGTTAGGTAACATATCACCAATATAATCATCTACTAAAGTTTTATATGCTTCATTACCTACATTACCTATTGTACCTGCAGTAATAAGGTCTTTTAATTTTTGTGTTAAATCAGTTCCAAGCTTTGTTTCTACATAAAGCTTTTGCGCTTGGCGCACATAAGGTAGTAGTAAATTTACATCAACATTTAAGTTGATTGCTGTACTATCTTTTAATTTAGCTTCTGATATAAATAAAACGTATGCCATAATTTATCTTGGTTTTAAAAATCCGTTATTTTTCATTCTTTTAGGTGCTTTTGCTACTAATCCACTATTACGTTTTAAAGTAAAGCCTTCACTTAATGCTTTAGCGCTTGATATTATTTGCTTATCACTAATGTTAGATTTTGCATTTCTTAATGCTGTTTTATAAATAACTCTACTCCAATAATGGTGACAATTTCCACCACCTTTATAAAGCCATATAGAATATGTTGCTGCACCTCTAGCACCCCAACCTGGATTAACTGGCTTACTAGTCATCTGTAGTATATCTTCTTTTCTATATATCTTTTTGGCTCTAGTCATTAACTTGCAAAATTCTCTTGTTTCTCCTTCTTGCCTTAAAGCTCTATCTTTAGTGTAAACGTATCTTACTTTATAATAGTCATTGTAAGAATCATTAACTCCATCTTGCGAACTTCTTGCGTTAGGCCTTGCAGTTCCTGTACTTGCTAATTCTATTTTTTCATTTGCTAGCCTGTTTAGTTCTGCTTCAAAATCAAAATCCTCATGCTCACCATCTGCATTTTCTTGATCCACTATTTCCCAATCATCAGGAATGTCCTCACCATATTCTTCAATAAATTTATCTAGTTCAGTTTTTTCAGAAAGGTTAAACCCCATTAATTCATCATGAGTTTCACAAGCCATATAAACAGTTCTACCTTTATATTGATGCTCATGGTAGCCATCACAACCAAGCTCTCTAGCCTTATTTATAGCTTCTTCTATTGTATCAAATACAGGCTTTCCATCAATCATACCTACTTCTTCTAAATCCTCATGTACTACTACTTCTTCTTCTAATGGTTCTAAGCCTAATTCCTCTCTAATTTCGTCTTGCGTCATTACAGCCATCAAGTCTTGATTTGTAAACCTAGTGGTTATTGGTTTTAGCTGCACAAAATTAATAGGCATATCCATATTGTTTACCTTAAAGATTTTTCTAAGTACTTTTACTAAATGGTCTTGGAAAGGTTTAACTACAGTATTAAGATAAAAGTTTGCAGCTGAATTAAGCTCATCAGCGTTGTTTCCAAGCCCTGTATCAGACTTTATACCCATCAACATAGGGGAGGTACATCTATGCCCACTAAGTATGTTCTGCGTTAAAAGTTCTTGGAGAGCTAAATAGCTCTTATCCAAATCACTTGTACTTATTGGCATTATTTCAGGTGTTCTAGTTTTATCATCTGAGAATGTAAGCACAAATTTGCCCGAATTGTGTTCTGAGCAAAATTTTTCAGTAAGACTTTGTTCTATTTGAAAGCGTTCCTCTTGCGATGGTATTCCATTCGAAAAATTTATCATGAAAGATCCTGCAAACCCATTACTTATATTATTAAGATGATATTCTGAAACTCGCCCATCTATTAAAGCCCAGTTATTACAAGAGACATAGTCACAGATAAAATACGAGTTCATATTAGGGCTATATAGACCTGAATACAAGATTTGATTAGCACTTGTTCTATCATTAGTATTAAAAGCAGGTACATATTTTGGCTTGTTTTGTCTAGTGTTTGACCAATCTGCACTTACATAATATCCTGGTGTTCTACCAAATTCATCAGGCTTTGCACAGCGTATTTTCTCAACTCCAACATGGTATATCTCAGCTATTTGAGTTCTATCCTTTGACCATACCACATTAAGGGCAAATGCTCCTTGTAACTTAAAGTCAAATGCTACCTTTTTAATAACTTCATGTAAGCTTTCATTAGAGTTAGCTCTATCCATAAAGTGTTGCAGCTTAGTTCTAGCTTCTAAATCTCTATCATCTTCATCTTCTATTATAAGGTTTTCTCCTGCTATCATTTCAGCTGTTGCGTTAATGATCGCTGCTGAAATTGAGCTAGAATAGTAAAGGTCAATAATAAACTGAGGATATAGGTTCTTCCAGTCTTTAGTACCAAATTCTATCCAGTCCTTACCTCTTATTTCTGTTACTTCAGGAGCTGTACTTGTTTCTAAGTTTATATTGATGATGTTATCTTTCATATTTATTAGTCATTAGTTACCCACTCAGAAGATTGCATTATTTGCTTAATTTCTGTATGGTTATATTGTGTCAAACCTACTAAAAAAGTAGGAGTATTGCCTGTAAATTTTAAAACAGTTTTTGAACCATCTAGTGATAGTCTTAAAGTATCTTCACTATTTTCATACACTTCAGAAAAATTAATGTTAGATACATCAGCCATATCGTATATTACATAAATCATATTCATATTTTTAAGGTACTGAAGCTACAATATCACCTGAAGC
>LULM01000192.1_pt1 | contig 17070 bp, 18 predicted proteins | sample 728151 | NCBI WGS metagenome assembly LULM01 (sample SAMN03860289, study PRJNA289734) | marine metagenome | biome: seawater column; feature: ocean; material: water; isolation source: Red Sea water column Station 149 - depth 200m | place: Saudi Arabia: Red Sea | collected 2011-10-15 | depth 200 m
TAATTCTGTAGCGCTAGGTAAAAACGAAACAATTCTTTTTTCTTTCATTTGAATAAAATTATTTTTTAGATGTCTTTAACTTTATGTCAATTATTTAGTTATGAATTATTTATTATTCATAAAATATACTGAAATTCATGCCTAGAACCGGTTCAGAAATAAGAAAAGGAATTGAACAAAACTGGCATGAATATTTATCAAAATATGCTAATCTATTCTCGTCAAACGAAATACAAGGTTCTAGTCCACCATCTGTCTTTGTAGGCTCATATGGATATCCCAAAGTAGGAATTGGTCCCATGCTTCCTCCAATTCATGGTGACACTCAACTTCTAGATTCGCCTGAAAAATGGATTGGAAAAAATCTTGAAGAAATTGTTAATTATAGATTAAATCTTGTCACCTTTTGGACCTATTGGTGAAATCAAGAGTGCAAAATTTTCTCCAAATTCTTCTATCAAGCCAATTGAACGTGCATACTATGATACTGATCTAAAAGCAGAAGATGCTGTAATGAAATTGTACAATTCTGGAATTGAAATTTCAAAAATTCAAAAATGTTTCAGCATTGGAATGTTTGGAAAAAACAGAAAGTTAGTACCAACAAAATGGAGCATTACTGCAACTGATCAAATCATATCTAATGAATTGATGTTAGATATTCTGAATTTTGACATTCTAGATCAGTTTCTTGTGTTCCATTTTGATCATCTGGGAAACATATTCTCTGTGATTTTATTTCCACATAGATGGTTATTTGAAATGCAAGAGGCATGGCATGACAAAAACTCTATTGGATTTGGAAGTGATTATGAAAACGCAAAAGGTATAGATCATCCTCCTACTATTGCAGGTGCATATTTTGCAGGAAAGCTAGCCGTTGCTGAATACCTTGAAAAAATCCAAAAACAATCTGGTGTTATGATCTTTAGAGAAATTCAACCTGAATATGCGGTACCTGTTGGTGTATGGCAAGTTCGTGAAGGTATACGTGAAGCTATGAAGAGTTCCCCTCAAGAAGTATTTTCATTAAATGATGCAATTGATCTTGCTACAAAACGTATGAGTATAAGTAAAAACGAGTGGTTATCTCACGGAAAAATGCTCAAACTCATAGAACAGACTAGTATGTCTGATTTCTTCTAATATTTGCATATTTATTGAGAGTCTCCAAAAAACACTCAATGGAAAACAAGAGCGTTATGATAGCAATTTTGCTTGTGTTATCTCCAATCTTCTTTACAATTGTAATTTATCCTGATAGTTTCAGTCTTAGCTGGAATCAAGGCCGTGGTGGATTCTTATTTGCAGGTGCATTTCTTGCAGCAGAACTAATTGGTCTAAAATTTGCCATACCAAAAAAGCGCTTTTTTTATTGCATACCATTAGCAGCACTAACAATCGCTTACTACATCTCACTTGAATTTGGTGTACATGATTACATCATGAGTTTAGTTGATGTCTTTGGTGTCTTAGAATATTCTTGGCCCTGGTTGTTTGATTTTGCTGTAATGGCAATTTTCGTTACAGCATCACTTGCAATACTGTTTGGCAGAAAATGGATTAGAATTGGTCCTGCAGGTCCAATATTCCTTTCAGGTAATGCAATAATTCTTGCACTTGATTCATTTTTCCCATATGATACACTTGGTCCTTTACAATACATTGTTCCATACTTTGTACAAGCCAACGTTTGGGTCATAACTGTACTTGATCTTGGCGTTGCAACAGCTCGTGATAATCTAATGTTCTTGAATGGTGATTTTGGACCATTTGCTTTACAGGTATTCTGGCCTTCTGCTGGTGTTCACAGTATTATCATCTATTCTCTTGTCATGATGGCATTTTTAATCAAAATGAGAATTCCACGTAATAGAAAAATAGTATACTTTGCTATAGGAATTTTTGGAACAATATTTGTAAACATGATCCGAATATTTTCACTATCTGTTTATGCATTGAAAGTAACAACTGATCCTGAAGCTTGGGAAGAATTTCATTCTGTAGCTGGAGAAATTATGTTCCTTCCGTGGCTGTTTATTTTCTTATTGGTTGTAACTGCAATTGAGACAAAACGTCTCAAAAAGATAGAATCTCAAAAAGAATCTAAAAATAACTCGTAATGTTACTCTGACCTTCAACATCAGAAAATTCTGAAATCCTAACTCCTATTCTTCTTACTAACATTTCTTGCTCTACTAACGCTTCTTCTAATAACTGATTTACAATTTTTTTTAATTCTTCAAGATTATTTCCTGGATTTCTTAACATTCTTGACTTTGTTTTTGTAGACAAATCTTCATTAACAAACTGAATTCCAATTGAGCGATACATTTTGTTATTTTCCATTGCAAGTTTATTCAATTGAATGCATAATTCTTGTACATTTTCTTGTAAAAATTCCAGTTCCTTAGAATTCTTCTTCAAAGTTGTAATCTTACTAAATTGAATTGTTGGTGGTCTTGGCTTCACTGCTTCATTATCTATCCCTCTTGCAGAATTGAAAATATATCCTCCAGTTTTTCTTCCAAATATTTTATTCAAATCAAATACATCTATCATTGTTAACTCTTCAATCGTATTCACATTCATCTGTGAAAAAACATCTTCAGTTTTTTTACCTATTCCAGGAATCTCTCTTATTTTCAATGACGATAAAAATTGTTCAATTTGTTCTGGTTTGACAGTTGTAAGTCCATCTGGTTTTTTAAAATCAGATGCAATTTTTGAAAGTAACTTATTTGGAGTTATTCCAATTGAACATGTTAATTTTAGATTATTTCTTATTTCATTTTTTAATTGTTGTGCTAAGTGTTGAGCTTTATCAAAGTCACCTTCTATTTTTTTTGTCACATCTAGGTATGCTTCATCTCTACCAACATACTCAAACACATCTGCATATTTTTCAATTATTTCCATTGCTTTAGATGAAATTTCTGAATAATAATCAAAATCAGCTGGTAAGAAAACTGCATCTTGTTCTTTTAGTTTATTTTTTGCTAAAATAATTGGTATACCTGACTTTACACCAAATTTTCTTGCGTTATAATTTGCAGTTGCAATTGCTCCACTATCTCCTCCTCTCTCTGAAAATATACATACTGCTACACACTTTCCTTTAATTTTGGAATTTCTAATCTCTTCACATTGTGCATAAAAATAATCAAAATCAATATGAAATACAACTCGTCTTTCCATGATTAGTTTTAAAATTCAATTCTTATTACAATTACGTAATTTTATATCTGAATTATATTATTCATGTATAATGGAATCTCCAATTGAAGTAAATGATGATGGTGTTAAATTAAAACCTGAAATAATGGAGCCTGAAAAATTCTATCACTGTATATTCAAAGAAAAAGTCATTTTAGTTTTCAAGGATCATCAGGAATTCTTGAATTGCTTTGAAATTGAAGAATCAGATATTGTTGAAAAAATCAAATCATCGAAGGATGAAGATATTCATTCAGTACTAGAATCTTACATTGAAAAAGAGAAGCTTAAAAAACAATAAACTAGTTTTACAGTTTGATGAGTTCAAATTCCGATGCAGACGACATACTTAATGAAATTCTGGAGGATTCAAAAAAATCTGAACCAGAACCACAAAGTGCACCTGAACCAGAACCACAAAGTGCACCTGAACCAGAACCACAAAGTGCACCTGAACCAGAAAAAAAACCATTTAGCCCTAAAGAAAAGCCAACAAGAAATCTAATTTTGATTGGCGTCAAACCTCTAGTTACTTATGTTAATTCTACATTGACACAATTGTCTACTTTGCCAACTGTTACCATAAAGGCACGTGGAAAAAGAATAACGCAGGCAGTTGATGTATCACAATTCATTCTAAAACGAATGCATTCAATTGGCTATTCAATATCTGATGTTAGAATCTCTTCAGATGCTTTAGAATCAAAAGATGGTAAAACACGAAATGTTTCTACAATAGAGATTGATATTTCTCATAATTAACTAGAGTTTTAACAAAAAATCAATGCCGAAATATACCAAAATCAGGCTCAATCCTACAATAATTATCTTGAAATTTCTTTTTGAGAGATAATTTTTGGCCTTTGAAGAAAATGCCGCAATTGTGAACAACCACACGTAGTCCATCCATATGTGAAACAAAAATAAAATAACTATTCCAATTAATCCAAAACTTTCAATTGATTCTGAGATTAATACAAGACCAATTGTTAACCACCAAATAATAAAAAATGGATTTAATGCACTAAGAAGAACTCCTGCAACTAATGGCCCTTGTTTTGATTTTGTTTCTACACTGAACTCTTTTTTTGTTACTGCTCTTATCTGTATAATTGCAAATCCAAATAGACCTATTGCTCCTAAAACTGTGATTGTTGTTCTAATTTCTGGTATACTTTCAATTGAAAAAAATCCTATCCCTAAAAGTAATATCAATGGAAATTCGACTATGGTGTGACCTACTGCCATTTTCAAACCAGAAATTTTTCCTTCACGTAAACCATACATTACATTTGCAGCAAATAATGGTCCTGGTGACATCACCCCTGATGCAGAAATAATTATAACTAATCCTAGAAAACCAAATAATTCTTCCATAATGTATTTTGTCTGATGTAGATATTAACGATAGATGTGGTCGCCTAAATCTTTTGTATTTTGTGTAGCTTGTTGCAATTGCTCTTCAATAATCTTTGATTCATTTTCAAGCTTTGTCAGATTACATGATACACCTGGAATAATTTTTGAAAATGTATCACACAAATTTGCAGTTGCCTGAAAGTCTGGAATCTCTTTGTTAGAACTTACTAGTAACACGATAACATCCTGCCCTCTTGTTGCTCCTTCATTTAACAAAATTCCTGATATCCCTGGAATTGTTGCATGATCTACCATAGTAATTCCTTTTTCAACAAGTTTTCCTCTAGCTTTTCCTGTTGATGCAACTCCAAAAACTTCTAATTCACTTGAACCTTTTACTGTTATACTGCTAACAATTGTTGAACATTTTTTTTCTTTTGCCCAATCTAACATCAATCTTGCAGCGGATCTATGCATTGTTACATCTAATGTAAGATATGATGAAAATATTCCCACCTTCAGATCTTTGTTAACAAATATTCTTGTGGCATAGTTTGGCATTCCATCTCTTATTATGCTGATTGGAGGGAACTTGTCTGAATCAATTGTTGCACCTAATTCAAAATTTGATGTATTTATCAGAGATTCTGTTGCAATTGCACTTGTAATTCCTGTTGATGGAAATCCGTTAACAAGTACTCCTCCTTCCAAATCAATTGGAACGATCTCATTAATTGTAATTTCTCCAGTCATACTATACTCGTTATTTTACATGTAAAATAATTTGTCTTTCTAGGAAAACTTTAAACTCTAAGTAATTTACAAGTTGACGAATGCCTGAAAAAATCAAAGTTGCCCTAGTTGGACTTGGAAATTGTTTTTCCGGACTTATTCAGGGAATAGAATATTATTCAAAAAATCCTTCTCAAAAGGTTACAGGCATAATTCATGAAAATCTACGTGATTACACTATTCATGACATAGAGTTTGTTGCTGGATTTGATGTTGGAGCAAATAAAATTGGCAAACCAATCAATGAAGCAATCTATGAATCTCCTAACATGGTGGATTGGATAGACAAAAATGATATGCCAAAGGCAAATGGAAATGTCTATGAAAGCCCTGCATTAGATGGAGTTGGAATTTGGGTTGAAAACAAAGTAAAACCAATTGAAAGTGGAAAATCTGAATCTGAACTAAGAGAAGAAATTATCAAAGTTTTAGAAGAAACAGGAACTGAAATTATTGTTTCATATTTGCCTGTGGGATCTGAAAAAGCGACTCAATTTTGGGCTCAAGTTTGTTTGGATACAAACACTGCATTTGTTAATTGCATGCCTGCATTCATCGCATCTGATAAAGAATGGGCACAAAAGTTTACTGATAAAAACATTCCAATAATTGGTGATGACATTAAAGGACAAGTTGGCGCCACCATTGTACACAGAACTCTTGCACGATTATGTGATGAACGAGGAACAAAAATAGAAAAAACCTATCAAATTAACGTTGGCGGAAATACTGATTTTCTAAATATGAAAGAACAAGAACGTCTTGTCAGTAAAAAAATCTCTAAAACTGAAAGTGTTCAAAGTCAACTTACCGATAGATTAGACGATGATAACATCTACGTAGGTCCATCTGACTTCATTCCTTTCTTGGGCAACACCAAACTCATGTTTATGAGAATTGAAGGTAGACAATGGGCAAATATTCCATATAATATGGAAGTTAGACTTGAAGTAGATGATAAGGCAAACTCTGCTGGAATCGTTATTGATGCCATAAGACTTGCAAAAATAGCACTCGATCGTGGTATGGGTGGTCCAATTATTCCTGCATCAGCTTATCTGATGAAGCATCCAATAGAACAAATGACCGATCCAGTCGCAAAAAGTAAAATCGAAGCCTTTGTGAAAGGCGAATAACCCCTACAATTCTCTTCGTAGCATTACAAAGTTTGTTTCCAAAGTCAACATTACTTGTTCGCATTAATTATGCAATTCAAAATTATATGATCCATATTGGTACATGTAAAAAAAGTAGAGATCTTTGGTTTCAAATCATTTGGATTTAAGAATACTATTGTAGATTTTGAACCTGGTCTTGTATCTATATCTGGACCAAATGGATCAGGTAAAAGTAACATTTTAGATGCAATTACTTTTGCTTTAGGTGAAAACAGGCCTAAGGTAATGCGTGCACCAAACTTACGTGCATTAATGCATGATGTAGAAGGTTCAACTAGACGTGGACCAAAAATGGCACGAACAAGTGTTCATTTTGATAACACTGATAGAAAAATACCTGTTGACTCTGATATTGTTACAATTACTAGAGAAATGAATGACAAAGGTGACAATATCTACTATCTTAACAAAAAGAAGGTTATTCGTTCAAAAGTCCTTGACTTGATGGAAATTGCAAATGCGGGTCTAAATCAAATTAATAACGTTCAACAGGGAACTGTAACTCGAATCTCTGAGATGACATCTGAGGAAAAACGAATCGTCATAGAGGATTTGATTGGTCTTTCTGCATTTGATGAGAAGAAAAAAGAGGCTGAAAAACAACTAACCGATGCTGATCATAAACTTGAGATTGCCATGGCCAAAATGGGTGAAGTTAAGAAAAGAATTGATGAATTAGAAGAAGAACGTAACAAAAAACTTCGATATGACTTGCTTGAACGTGAATTGAATCGTTATAGGGCAATATCTGCCGCATCAAATCTGAAAACAATTCAATCTGAAAAATCATCAAAAGAAAAAACTCTCAATTCCTTGAATTCTGAAATTAAACATCTTGAAGAAGAACGTGCATCTGTACGAAAAGATGCTTCTGAAATAAGAACTCAAAAAACCAAATTCATGGATGAAGTTAATGCCTTTAACAAATCGAAATCTGAAATTGAAACCAAACTTAGCTATGAACGAAGAAAATTTGATGAATCTGACAGTTTGATAAAGACTAGCACAAATCGTCTTACTGAAATTGACAAAAACCTTCCAAATCACACTGTTAATTTAGAAAACATGAAAATTCAAAAATCATTTTCTGAATCCCAAATCTCATACTTTAAAGATGAAATAAGAAAACTTCGTGAGACCGTTAATTCATTTGATGAAAGAACAAAATCTCTACGAACGCAAAAAAATGAAGCGTTGCGAAAACAATCTCACATAATCACGCAAAAAAAAGATGTGGATGGAAAAATTGAAAAACTAACAAACAAAATAACTGCAGCAAAACTATCTGTTGGAGAATTTGAATCAGAATCTTCTAATGGAAATGAAAAAATAAATTCAAATCAAGAAAAACTAAATGCAATAATACAAAGTCTTGAAACACTTGAACGCCAAAAAATTAAACTTGAACGTATAATTCAAAACCATAAACATTCTGTTTCAGAAATCAATTCAAGAATAAAAAAATTCTCTGATGAAAAAATAAAATCTGAAAAAGATGTACATGAACTCTCTGAACTAATTGACGCATCATCAAAAGGTGCAAACAGATATGAAACAAAAATTAAATTTGCAAAAGGAATAATGCATGAGGATTATTCTATTTCAAAGTTAAAGCATAGTACACAAGACTTTGGAATTGAAGGTCTTGTATATGAAATTCTTTCATGGGATAAAAAATATGAACGTGCATCTCTTGCAGTATGTTCTGATTGGATTAAAGCTGTAGTTGTTAAAGACTTTGAATCATTAATTTCTCTTGCAGAATTTGTAACTGATAAAAAATTACCAAAATTAAAAATAATACCTCTCCAGGCAATTCCTGAAATCAATATTGAATCTCCAAAACAAAACGGAGTTTTAGGAATGCTTTCTGATTATGTAAATTGTGATAAAAAATTCATGCCTTTGAAAAAATTCCTCTTTGGAAATGTTGTTTTAGTAGAATCAAGAAATGTTGCAATCACCTTATCTAAATCAGGTTTCAAGGCAATCACTTTATCTGGTGAATTTTTTGAAGCAAAAACGACTTCTGTTGTTATTGATAATAATTCTAAAATCTCAAAATTAACAAAAATTATCAACATGAGTGATTCTGTTGAGGGTCTTCAACAGATGATTTCTGCATTAAGGCAAACCGTTCTAAAAAAGAAAAATCGTGTCAAAAAACTTGATTCCCTCGTAAAAAATTATGAAAAACGTCTATCTCTCTCTGAAGTTGGAATGACCACTACTACAAACAGTCTTTCTGAACTCAAATCAAGGATTTCACAAATTTCTCAAAGTAAGAAACAATTTGAGACTAGAATTAACCAATTACAACGAACCCAGGAACGAATTTCTCGTGAATTAATCAATCATAAATCTCATCTTGAATCTCTTGAATCTCAGAAAAAACTTGTTCGTGAAAACTATGCTGAACCTCAAATGGACGCTATCGCAAATGAGATTACACTTGTAAATCAGCAAATGGAAGAACAAGACAAGAAACTAGAGCCTATTCAAAGCAAATTAAAAACAAAACAATCCTATCTTGCTGAATTAATGGCATATGACACAAAAATTACTGGTGAAAAGAAAAATCTACAACAGACCTGTTCATCTATGAATCAAGAAAAATATCATTTGGAAGTTGATATACGTCGTGCAACCAAAGACATGGAAACTTCTCAAACTGAACTTGAAAAACTCCGTGATGAAGAACAGAAATTAATTGAAACGTCAGGTACATCTGTGGATAGAATGCAGGAGTTTGATACTAGTCTTGAAAACCTCAATTCCAAAGATCGTGAACAAACAAAAGAAATCTCATCTCGTGAACGTAATACTGATTCATTAAATCGTGATCTTACTGACTTGCGTCAGAAAGAATCAAAAATTACCTCACTTCTTGCCACATTTGGTTTTGATATAACTATTGAAGTATTTGATGTAGAATCTACAATATCCTCACTTGAATCTGAACAGAATCGTATTCGTAACTCACTAAATGCCGGTGCACCTCAACAATATGTAGAAATTTCAAACGGCTACAAGTCATCTTCGTCTAAAAAGAACATGCTTGAAAAAGAACGTAACACAATTGTTGCATTCATTGAATCTGTTGAAAAAGACAAACGACAAACATTCTTGGATGCATTTGACATAGTTGATTCTCAAGTTAAAGATGCATTCTCAAAGATGACAGGTGGAACTGCTTGGCTTGAAATTGAAAATGAAGATGATATTTTCAATTCTGGACTAAACTATCTAATTCAATTCCCTGGAAAACCAAAAAGAGAATCTACATCAATTAGTGGTGGTGAGAAAACACTTGCAGCAACCGTATTTGTACTTGCATTACAAAAACTAAACCCTTCTCCATTTTACATGTTCGATGAAGTTGATGCACACCTTGATGCACCAAACGCTGAAAAACTATCTAACATTATCAAAGAACGCTCAGAAGGCAGTCAATTCCTAATGGTATCGCTCAAAGACTCTGTTGTTGAAAAGGCACGCTTGATTTATGGTGTCTTCCCAAAGCATGGCGTATCTCATGTCATAAAATACAAAGATAAACGACTCTTGGCATCGATGTCCAATCAAGAATAATTCAATCTTTAGATAATTTTCTAATGTATGAAATTATTCCTGTATAATCTATATCTCCAAATCCTGCATCTGTTGCATCTGCATAAATTTTTCTTGCAATCTTTGCCATAGGTAATTCTGCATCAAAGGATTCTGCAGCATCGTTGATTGTATCCAAGTCTTTTTTTAGATTCGCAAGAGTAAATGTTGGCTTTACGTCCTCACTAATCATATTATGCGCCTTTCCTTCACTCATCCCTGTCTTGAAATAAGTAGAATTCAATATTTTGAGAAATATTTCTGGGTCAAATCCTGCTTTTTTTGTTAATGTAATTCCTTCTGAAAGTGCCAATGCTAACATTGCAATTTGTAAGTTCATTGCAAGTTTTATTGAATGCGCAGTACCTGTTTCTCCTAAGTACACTGTTTGTTCTGCTATTGATTCAAAAAGCGGTTTACATTTTTCAAAAATCTCTTTTTTTCCTGATGCCATGATGACTAACTTTCCTTTTATTGCAACATTTGGACCTCCCATGACTGGAATTTCCATATAGTCTACGTCATTTTCAACAACCTGTTTTGAAATCTCTTTTGTTGCATTTGGATTAACTGTACTCATATCTGCAATACACATTCCGTTGTGTTTACCTTCCATGATTCCTTCTTCTCCAAAAATTACATCTCTTACTGCATCTGCATCTTTTACTACTGTGATTACTACATCAGAATCTTCTGCAACTTGTTTTGGCGTATCTGCAACTTTAGCTCCTTTCTCTTTCAGTCTTTTTGTTTTTTCTTTTGTTCTATTGAATACAATAACTTTGTAACCTACATCCATTAGATGAAGTCCTACTGCTTCACCAAGCATACCTGTTCCAACAATCCCAACTGTTGTCATTTTCTCTCTTCCTCAACTAATTCCCAATCACCTTTTCCAAATCTGGCTGCAGTGAATTTCAGATGTCCTATCACTCTATCTCCCTTTCTTACCATTGCAAAATCTGCTTTTTTTGTACTGTAAATTTTCTCTTTTGCTTTGTATCCTCCTTCGATTACTTTCACCCGAAATTTTCTACTTGCTTTAACTATCAAGCTTCTTGCAGTTTTGACATCTCCCATCCACGAAAACATCTCAAATGTTCCAAAATTCTCTGTCTTTATGGTATAATCATATAATCTGGCTTCAAATTTTTGCTTACGTTTCTTTGCCTCTTCATTCATCCATTGCACAAGCTCTTCTCCAGATCCTTTTTCAGCACCAAAAGTTTCAGATTCCTTCATGAATAATCTCCTATTTTACTATACATGAAGTTATCTTGGCGGTCCCCATGTTTCTTCAATAATCGTTTTTCCGTCTTCTGTAAAAACAAAATATTTCTTTCCACATCTAAAGCACTGCCATACAAATTTTCCATCTACCTTCTTTTGATATTGCATAGGAAGTAAACATGTAGTACAATCAAGTGATTCTGGCATTTCTGTAGAATCAACCATTGGTAATTGTTTTTTCTCTGAATCGTTAACCATCTAACTCATGTCTTCATTCTGGATATTTATCCTTGCCATATTCTGCCATTTTGGATATAGTACAACTATGGTTATCTTGTGATCATTATTATATTCAAAAATCAAAAAAATAGTGAATATTATGACTACTGAATCCTCATATGATTCCACAAATCCAGAAATTCAGTCTCTAAACGAGCAATCAAAGCAATATGCTGAACAAATAATGCAAATTGTTGACGAAGTACAAAAGGTCATAGTTGGTCAAGAACAAGTAATAAAAAAATTGGTTATTGCAATGATGGCTGATGGACATGTTCTCTTAGAAGGTGTACCAGGTTTGGCAAAAACCAAGATGGTTGACACGCTATCAAAAACAATTAGTTCAAACTTTTGTCGAATTCAATTTACTCCTGATTTACTACCTGCAGACATTATTGGAACAAAAATCTATGATAACAAAGAAGAAAAATTCACAACCGAAAAAGGTCCAATTTTTAGTAACTTGATACTTGCTGATGAAATTAATCGTGCACCACCAAAAGTTCAATCTGCATTACTTGAAGCAATGCAAGAACGACAGGTAAGCATTCATGGTGACACTTATGAAATTGAAAAACCATTTCTAGTTCTTGCAACACAAAACCCAATTGAGAGTGAAGGAACTTATCGATTACCTGAAGCTCAAGTTGATAGATTTGCATTAAAACTAATAATTGATTATCCTTCAAAAGATAACGAAAAATTAATCATACAAAGAAATACTCAAGAAAATAAACCCACTGCACAAAACATTATTTCCAAAGAAAAAATTCTAGAAATACAAAATTTTGTCCAAAAAATTTACGCCGATGAAAAAATTGAAGAGTATGTATCAAGTATTGTAGATGCCACACGAAATCCAAAAAATTATGATCTTGGGTTAGATGGTATAATCGAATTTGGTGCATCTCCTCGTGCATCAATTTGGTTAATACTTGCAGCAAAAGCACATGCGTTGTTATCCGGAAGAGGATTTGTCATTCCTGAAGACATAAAATCTATTGCAAATGATGTTTTACGTCACAGAATTATCTTGACATTTGAAGCTGAGGCTGAAGGTAACACCTCTGATGATTTGATTAATAAAATCTTAGAAAAAGTTCGTGCTCCATAGAATTCAATTGTCTGAAATTAAAGATCTTCTAAAACGTATTCGTGAACTTGAAATCAAAACCAAAGGTTTGGTTGATGGAATGATGACAGGTAGCTACAAATCTAAAATTCGTGGTAGAGGAATTGAGTTTTCAGAAGTTAGAGAGTATGTGCTTGGTGATGATGTTAGGCATATTGACTGGAATGTTACTGCTCGCACGAACAAATTACATGTAAAAGAGTTCGTAGAAGAACGTGACTTGCGTGTATATGTCATTTTTGATTATTCTGCAAGTAATGAATTTGGATTCAATAAAAGTAAAAAATCCATTGGGCATGAAGTTGCCGCTTCAATTATTTTTTCTGCAATGAAAAATAATGACAGTGTGGGTCTGGGAATTTTTACTGATACTCTTGAACAATTTATTCCCGCAAGAAAAGGAAGACGACACAGCCTTACCTTACTTCGAGCACTCTTGTCTCATAAAACTAAAAGTAAAAAAACTAACATTGAAACTTCATTACTCCAGTTACATCATGTTCTTGGTCAACATAGTGTGATTTTCATAATATCTGATTATCTTTCTCCAAGTTTCTTACGTCCATTAAAATTTCTTAAAAACCGTCATGATGTAGTTTTGATAAATCTCGCTGACATACGTGAATCTGAATTACCTGACATTGGATATACCATGCTTGAAGATATGGAGTCTGGAGAACAATTGCTAGTAAACACATCTGATCAAAACTTTAGAGATGCATTTACAAAAAACTCTCTAGAAAACTCACACAAAATCAAAAATGATATTACAAAAATTAAAGTTGAAATGGTAAATGTCTCTGAACAAATTCCATTTGATAAGGCATTAAGACAATTCTTTGATCAGAGGATGAGGCGTTAGACATGGAATATGAATTTGGATATTGGTATGTGTTCATAATTATTGGTCTAGCAGATCCTCGAATGCCATTGGAAAATGTCAAAGAAGGTGTGAATATTGTTCTTGTACTTGATGGTTCTGGAAGTATGGCTGCCACAGATTATACTCCAACACGACTTGAATCAGCCAAAAATGCAGCAGAAATTCTAATCGAAAGTCTTGAACCAAATGATCATGCAGGAATTGTACTCTTTGAGTCTGGTGCAACAACTGTCTCATATCTGACTCCTTTCAAGGAAAAAACATTAGATGATTTGAGTGCAATCAGGCAAAGAGACGGTGCAACTGCAATAGGAGATGGCTTGGTATTAGGCGTAGATATGGCAAATTCCATACCTAACAAGAAGAAAGTAGTAGTCTTACTAAGTGACGGTGATCATAATGCAGGAGTTGTAACTCCAAACGAAGCTGTCCAGTATGCATTACAGAAAAAAATTCAGATTCATACAATTGGTATGGGTTCAGATGAACCTGTATTACTTGGAACAAACATCTACGGAAATCCACTATATGCTGAATTAAATGAAGCAGAACTAATTGCCATTGCAACTGCTGCAAATGGTAAATATTACAAATCCATAGATAACAATAGCCTAACCGAAATTTTTGAAGATATAAGCGATGACATTGACCGTGAGCTCGAACAAGTAAGTATCAAGGATTACTTTTTTGTAGCATCAGCTGTAATACTAGCAGCAAATATTTACATTGTTTACGGTAAATATAGAATAGTGATTTAATCTGTGAAAAAAATTCTTTACACAATTCTAATTCTATTTGCATTTGTACCAGTCTTTGCAACTTCTGCATTTGGTGGTGGTGGGTTTGGTCCTGCTCAAACATTTCACACTGTTACAACTGATACAGAATACATAATTCAAGAGATCGATGAAAGTGGAAATATTGTATTCATGCAGCACATATTGTTTAATGACTCTGGATCTATAATTGATGTTACAGTTTCAAGCTACCAAAGTGCACAATACCAACAAATTGACGAAGTATGTAAAACACAAAAACTATTTACAAATCACATTTTGGTGATTCCTTTTTCCACAATCAACACATCTGACATAGGACGTTACATCATGCTTCCTGCATTGGCTGAATTTGATGAACCGGATACTAAAGAAAAAACAGAAATTTTCTTTGATAAACAAAGTCTTGTACTAGGTGATGGAAGTGATGGTGGATTTACAACATCAGTTGACTTTTCTTGTGATGATGTGTACGTTACACTAAATCCTAGATATGAGCATGCATTTGATGATAGCCTTGGAATGGATGATGACTTTAGTCAACCAACCGTTCAGAGAAATGCACAACAGCAAGGTGGACAACAAGGAGCCCAACAAGGAGCCCAACAAGGAGCCCAACAAGGTGGTGGACCTCAATCAGGCTCGACATTGACTCAACAAGAACAGGAAACTCTCCAATATGCCGAACAATTACTACGTGAATATCAGATGGCTGCTGAATTACAAAATGCACCTGTTAATCCTACTGAGCGTCCATTTCTAGTAGAACAAAATACTGAACAATTTAGAGATGATATTAGGCAACAAATGCAAATTCAAGAACAATTGATGCAACTGTTACAACAAAACCCGGACTTTCAAACCTTGGATGAACAGTTATCCAATGAAGGTCTAATACAACAACCACCAAACTTTGATGTAACTGATGATCAAATTCAAATATCAAATGTTTCTCTAGAACGACCTGATGCAGAACTTGAAACTTCTCTTTTATGGATAATTCCTTTGATAATTGGAGTAATTGCTGTTGCAGTATTAATCTCTAAAAGACAATCACAAACAAAATCAAAATCAAGTACAAAAATTCCTGTTGTAATAAGCAATGGAAATTACACAATAAACTATACTGATCTTACTCGTGAAATGTTAAGTGAAGCAAAAAATCTCTACGATGAAGAACTATTCAAAGATGCACATGAAAAATTATCTCAAGCAATAAGATTCTATTACTCAAATCGTCATTACAATGGAACTGAGATGACAAACATGGATACTTTACAATTACTTCGCAAACAAAATATCCCTGAGTTTGATACAATCTTGAATTATCTAAACATGTGTGAGATGATTGAATTTGCAAAAAACTCTACGCAAAGAAAAAACTTTTTCTCTGCCATTGAGAAATTCTCACAGATGATTGACTAACTCTAAATATCTTTAATGAGTGTCTTGATATTGGCCACATTTTCAGGTGTTAACTCGATTTCTTTATGCTCTGCTTTCACATGCTCCTCGATTTTTACCATTAGTTCCTCTTCTGTTGGAGCGTTTGCAGACCATCCGCAATCTTTTCCTGCATCGTGACAGCTAATACTTTTTGCCATATTCGTGCCTAATTTCTCAGATATTTATTGATTTTTCAGGATTTTGCTTCACGTTGTCTTTGTGCTTTGAATTTTCCTCTAAATGCAACTGCTGCAATTATAGTTCCTACAAATGGTGCTGTCCAGTACAGCCACAAATTTTCTACTACTCCTGATAATAATGCTGGAGCAAGAGCGCGGGCAGGATTCATAGATGCACCTGAAATAAATGACAAAAACAAAATATCTAATCCAACTATTCCTCCTATTGCTACGCCGCTAAATCCTCTCAAGCCTTTTGTATATACGACATAAAATATGACTCCCATAAGCATTGCCGATGCCAAAACTTCTACTGGAAATATCAAAAGTAAAGAAAAGTCAAAGTTTGGTATATTTGCTCCAAGATCTGCCTTATCTCCAATCACACTTAAGACAAACAATGAACCTAGTATGGCACCAATTATTTCTGCTGCAAAATAATACAAAACTTGAATCTTTGATATGTGCCCTGTAATGTAATATCCAATTGTTACAGCAGGGTTGAAATGTGCAAGTGATACCTTTCCAAAAGAATACACTCCGATTACTAATGCCACAAATGGTGCAACTGCTGCAAACGGAATTCCCAACTCACCGTTGAACATCTCTGCATCTAATACAATTGAACCTGTAGCAAAAACTACAAGAATAAACGTCCCGACTAATTCAACTGTAAAAATCTGTAAATTTGAATAAGCCATTATTTTTCATCATCTATTGATTTTATTAAACTCAAAACCTCTGATTTAATCTGATCACGTATTTTTCTCACATCTTCGATTGTTTTTTCTTTTGGATCTGGTATATTCCAATCTATCACATCTTTTACAAACAATGCTGGACATGATTCTTTATCCATACATCCCATATTCACCGTCTTAAACGAATTATCAATCATTGAATTAGATATTGTCTTTGGCAATTGACTAGAAATGTCGATTCCAATCTCTTTCATTACCTGTTCAACAATTGGATTAACTTTGGCTGAAGG
>LULM01000398.1_pt1 | contig 16993 bp, 17 predicted proteins | sample 728151 | NCBI WGS metagenome assembly LULM01 (sample SAMN03860289, study PRJNA289734) | marine metagenome | biome: seawater column; feature: ocean; material: water; isolation source: Red Sea water column Station 149 - depth 200m | place: Saudi Arabia: Red Sea | collected 2011-10-15 | depth 200 m
GTTAAAGGGCCTTTAATCGAGACGAGGTATTCCTTGCATTTTTCTACGGTCTCATCTGGCAGCCAGTTATTAAACTTCTTAAATGCTTTTTCACCAGCGTATACTTCTAACCATTGAATCTTTTTTTCGCCATTGTAGGCCTTTTCTACAGCGGCATCTAGGACTCGAACTGCAGCTTTCCAGATATCTGGACCAATACCATCGCCTTCAATAAAAGGGATGACAGGATCATTGGGGACATTAAGCTTACCGTTTTGAATGCTGATCTTTGATCCTGAATCTGTCATGAAAATTTAAGCCCCCTTACACTTTAAGTGGGCCCATTATCTATATATTGGAAGTTTTATACAACCAAAAACGTTAGTGTGCTTCTAAAAATTCAAACAGTATTTTGCAAAAAGCAATCTTTTGTTCTTTACCTGCTACCACATGTGCCACATCTTCCATCAAGACACCTTCTGCATTAGGAATGCCTTCCTCTAAGGGAAGTGTAGTTCTTGGCCCTGTAACTAAATCCTTGCCGGCATGAATGATAAGTGTTGGAGCTTTTATTTTATGTAGCTCATCTCTAACATCATGATTTAGGCAAGCTTCAACCAGTCTTGCATGGGTATCATAATTGTCTCTAAGTTCTTTCCAGCCAGCATTTGGCCCTAATAACTTATCTCTGTTTTCATTGTAATACTCTGGAAGAAATGAATAGATTGATACCTTTTCTTGAAAGGTGAGAAACCCTGAGTCTCTATGGACATCTCTAAATAACTTTAGTTGATCATACAGATAAGTATCGCAATAGGCCCAGGCCCCCATATTGACCATGCTCCGAACAAGATCAGGCCGATTAATAGCCACTTCTTGGGCAACACAACAACCCATACCAACCAACCCAATGAGATGAACGTTTTTCCATCCCAAATGATCTAAAAGACCAATTAAATCATTGGCGTGCATCTTCATTGATGGTTCAACATCGTGATCATCCTCAGAATCATGAATGCCTCGGTAATCAAAGACTAAAACTTGGTACTTATCGGTAAGGCCTCTCGCCAATAGATTCTGGTTACCATGACAAAAAGTACCCCACCCCCCCATGCAGACTGCTGGTGAACCGTCTCCATGAATTTCATAGTACATTTTATGATTATTGATCTCTAACATTGGCATGTTTATGTCTCCAGATTCAGTTTTGAGTTTGAAATTGATTATATAGACATGGATTAACTGGATCTATCACTTTCTTGATGGAATACTGTATGCATTAAATAGTTAAGAGGAGACGATTTTGAGTTCAAATAAAGAAACCAAAACCATTATGGAATTTCTTTCTGAAAACCCTGATGTGGATGTTAGCAAAGCCTGGGAAAGGTGCTGGGGAATACAAACAAATATTGTTGAACGAGTTAGGGAGCGATTCGAAGTAGCCAAACATCCATCGTGTGAGGGCAGAGATTACTTTACCTCTGATGAGCACCCTGATCACGGCTTACTTGAGGGTTCATTTAACGCTTATTCTGGTGATCAAGTGGACTGGCTTGTCCACTCTTGGATTGGCAATAGACAACGAAGCATACTCGATATAAACGCCACAGTTTTTTTGGGTCAAGAGACACGTGTTCCTCACTTAGCGGTTATTTTTGGAACCATACCTAGACTTTATTTTTATGCTGAATACACGCCGAGGATGGATTTAAGAACCAATCCAGATTATCTCAATCAATATTACGAGCCAGTGAATCAAGATTTTCTTGAGTTTCGTGCCAATCCCAATTGGACCAGATTTGTTAGCCACGGCACCTATCTCAGATCATTGATGTCACCAGTATGTGTCAGTTCACATGCTGAACTTACAGATGAGAATATAGATTTTTGTGAAGATTATCTCGAGCGTTTCATTGGTCGATGGTTTACTTGGTTAGATGAGGCAGAAGAGGTTCCTGAATCGGAGAGAGAAGATCAGCAAGTCTATGATTTTCAAGTAAGAGAGCTGGGCTATAGGAACGACCCCATGAATGTTTTACCTATCCAGGTCTTTGGAGAAGAAGAAGCCAACAGAATGTTAGAAATGAGGATTGGAGTCGATCAAATTCAAGATTCAAAAGATCGCTGGAAATAACTCTTAATATGATCAAAGCTCTGCTAATTGATGATGATTTAAAGTTGGCAGAACTTTTAGAAAATTATTTGAAAAAATCTGATATCAAGATTGACGCCATTTCAGACCCTCTAGATACTCTCCAAGCTATCAGGAAACACAATCCTGAAGTGATTGTTCTTGATGTCATGATGCCAAAAATGGATGGCTTCGAGGTTTGCCAACAGATACGAAAGGATTATTCTCTCCCCATTATTATGCTCAGTGCCAGGGGTGAACCAAATGATAAAATCCGAGGACTAGAATCGGGTGCCGATGATTATTTAGCTAAGCCATTTGAGCCAAGGGAACTGGTAGCTAGAATTATGAGCTTAATAAGACGAATCCCAACCAAAACTAAGGGCAAGGATTCTGTCTTTGAGATAGATGATTTACATCTCGAGATTAAAATGAATGGTTCAATCCTCGATTTGACCACCAAAGAGTATGATTTATTGTCAATGTTTATCAATAATCCAGGCATTACATTTACCAGAGATGAGATCATCAAAGAAATTAAAGGTATAGAGGCCCATCTGTTTTCTCGATCAATTGATATCTTGATTTCTAGATTAAGACAGAAGATTGAATCGGATCCTAAGTCACCAAAAATTATTAAGACCATATGGGGCAAAGGCTATTTGTTTCTGGACGTTGAAAAATAATGAAAATTAATAAAATCTTTCAATCCCTATCACTTAAATTGACTTTAGTTTTTTTAGTTACCGCGATTGCTTATCTGTATCTTTTGACAGTGGGAGTTCGCTCTTTGATTCTCAATGATGAGGTTAGAGAGACACTTGGCTATTATCAAACCAGTTATCTAGAAAATTTTCTAGAAGATCTTCGATACCCGCCAACCCAAGAAAGGGCTGAAGAGGTCGCAAGCAACATGCCGTTTGATATAAAAATTATTGGCGAAGATTTTAGTTGGGCTTCCACCAACCAATTCCCTGATTTAGATGTAATTGATTTCCAAAAAAGTAATTGGGATATCTTAAAAATAAAGGCAGATATTGAAATCGGTCAAGACCCCTACATTGAAGGCTCAGAATTTGCTCGCTACATGAACAGGACCTTTTTTAAGCTCCCTTATGGTGATTATTTGGTTGTTCTTGTTAATCCTAAGATGTCTCAAGAGGTAAATCCAACTTATCTGTTTGAAGCTTTACTGGGAATCAGTTTATTAATCTTATTAATCTTGTTCTTAATAGTTCAAAGAATTATTAATCCCATTCAGGCAATACAAGACGGAACAAGCAAAATAGGATCAGGTGAACTGGAACATCGCATCACGATTAAACCTAAAGATGAGCTGGGTATACTAGCAAACGAGATAAACCTTCTAGCCACAAATGTTCAAGACATGCTGGAAGCAAAACAACGATTAAATCTTGGAGTTAGTCATGAACTCAGATCGCCTCTAACAAGAGCTCGATTGCAAATAGAGATGTTGCAAGACGAACAGCAAAGAGATGAGCTACTCAATGAAATCAATGCTATGGAAGCTATCATTTCGAACTTACTTGATAGCGAGGCTATTAACTATGGACATAAAAAGCTTGATTTAAAAACATTCAACATTGAAAACGCAATAAAGGAACTGACCTCTAAAGCCCCTTACCTAGAGAATATAAAGATCATCATATCATCCAATATAAAGAGTAAAGAGGTGGAAGCTGATCAAATTCTTTTCGAGGTGATGATAAAAAATGTGCTTGAAAATGCTTCGAGATTTACATCTTCTGAGGATAGCCGAATCGAAATAGATCTTGATGAGGTTGGTGCAGATTCAATCAGGTTATCTGTGAGAGACTACGGACCTGGTTTCAATGAAGATGATTTAGAGAAGGTTACAGAGCCTTTTTTCAGAACCGGTCAATCAAGAAGCAGAAAAAGTGGAGGGTTTGGTTTAGGTTTGTATTTGAGCAAGCAAATTATCATTGCCCATAACGGAACAATTCAAATCAAGAACCACTCCCAGCAGGGAGCCATTGTTGATTTAATAATACCAATTAATCAACAATAAAAATCCATAAAAACTGATCTGACTCGGCTGGTAATCTGCTTAATTGTGTGATTAAATCCTCACTGTTTTTAAGGTAATAATCATATGCCGATTATAAATGTCATAGATAGCGAAGGTGAAGAGCACGCCGTTGAAGGTCAAGTGGGCCTCTCTCTTATGGAGAGCCTAAGAGACTTGGATAACGGGGTATTAGCACTTTGTGGTGGAATGTGTTCTTGTGCCACTTGTCATTGTTATATTGAAGAGCCGTGGGCTTCAACCCTGGAAGAACGTCAAGACGATGAATTGGAGCTTCTTGAAGATCTAGAATCTTTTAGAGACGATCAATCTAGATTATCCTGCCAAGTCGAATATACAGAAGATTTAGATGGGATCAGGCTAGAGATTGCCCCGGACGAATAGAGCCATATGATCAAACTATTCCATGCAAAAGGCAGTCGATCAGTCAGAATCATTTGGCTTTTTGAGGAATTGGAGCTAGATTATGAATTGGTACCTCTGGAGAGAGGCAAGCCCAATCCTGATTTTGTAAAGGCAAGCCCTTTTGCAAAAATACCTGCCATAAAGGATGGGGATCTTCTATTAAGTGAATCGGTTGCTATAGTTCAATACATTCTCATGAAATACGGACAAGGCCGTTTACAACCAGCAACTGACTCAAACGAATACGCCTATTTTCTCCATTGGCTTAATTTTGGAGAATCCACTCTAATTCTGCCAATTGTGGAGATTCTTAAGAACACCATGTTTAGACCAGAAGAACACAGACATCCCTACACAGTAGAGTCTGCAAAAAAAGACTTTATAAAGCTGTTAAAAACAATGGAACCCATGCTTAGCCAGCAAGACTTCCTAGTTGGCAATGCATTTACAGCTGCAGATATTATCAATGGCTATACCCTTCGATTGGCGAGTAATATAGGGTTACTCAATGGTGCTGAAGGTACAAGAAATGTTTGTGATTATTACAAGCGTTTAGAAGCAAGAGAAGCCTTTCAAAAAGCAATCTCTAGCTAGGCCACTTATCCTTCCAGGGCCGTGCCTCCTCAAGTTGAAGTGCTAGTTCAATCAATTGTTGCTCTTTACCAAGACTTGCATGGAAGTGACTACCGATAGGTAGACCAGAAGGTGACCAACCAAGAGGAAGTGACATTGCGGGGTCTCCAGTAACATTCGCCAGAGGCGTGAAGGTGATGAAGTTAACAGAACGCTCCAATAGCTTGTCGTAAGAAATATCGGGCGCCATTTCACCGTTTTTAGGCGCAGTTGTCTGGACAACAGGAGAGAGCAGCATGTCATAGGTATTAAATATTAGATTGGACTTTAAGGTATCCTCTTGCAATCTCTCTAATGCTATCTCAACTTGTCCATCAGGCAGATTATCGAACCATTTGCCTAAACCTAAAGTCCATGGTTCGAGCAATTCATTAAGAACGGCTTCTGTTCTCCCAAAATTCTCTTCAGCCAAAGTAATTATTGTTCTTGCCCCGTGTGCCCACATGGTGATAAATGAATCAATAAATCGTTCCCCATCAATAAATGGTTTTATAATCTCTATCTCATGTCCTAGCTCTTCGCAAAGAGCAGCAGTGTTTTCAATAGAGTCTTTCACATCGGAATCAGCTTCTTTGCCAAGCATGTTTGATGTGAGGAGGGCTATTTTCAGCTTTTTCCTGTTAGGCATAATTTGTTTCGGAATCTTTGGCAATGTTCCTGAAGGGTCCATTTGTTGCATATGATAGAGTGCTGTCGCACTGTCCCTGACACTTCGAGTGTGGACAAATCGGACACTCAAATCTATGGGTCGACTCGGTTGAGCATCATCTATCGTTCTGTAGATAGAAGGCTTTAGTCCAACGATTCCGCAACATGATGCAGGAACTCGAATGGATCCTCCACCATCACTTGCTGAAGCAATGGCAACCATACCTGAGGCTACGGCCGCAGCTGATCCTCCACTTGAACCCCCGGTATTGTGAAGCACATTCCAAGGATTTTTTGCCGCCCCTAAAAGCAGTGACTCAGTGGTTCCCGTTAAGCCAAATTCTGGCGTATTTGTTTTTCCTAATGAGATAAGACCCATATCCAAGGCTGCTTGGACATTGGAAGAATTTCTATTCGCAATTCTATTCGCAAACATTCTTGAACCTGCCGTCGTTCTCACTCCTTTTTGATCGAGCAGGTCTTTAACTAAATAAGGGACTCCAGCAAAAGGACCGTTTGTTGGATTTGATTTTGCAATATCAATGGCTTGTTCGAAAGATTTGGTAACTACTGCATTGAGGTTGGGATTAAGCAATTCAATCCTTTCAATTGCAGACATAACCATTTCCAGGGTAGATACTTGACCCGTTTTGATCAATTTAGCTTGTTCTGTTGCATCTAGAAAATGCAGAGATTCACTTTCAGCAAAGCCAATCCTTGAATTGATTAAACTTCCAATTCCCAGTGATAAGCCCGATTTTAGGACATGTCTTCTTTGATGATTGATAGAACTCATATGATCATCCATCATAACATATCGAGTGTATTTTCTGGCGGCCTCCCAATTACTGCTTTCTGTTGATCAAAAATGATCGGACGCTCAATAAGAATAGGATTCTCGATCATTAAAGCGATCAGTTGATCATCACTGATCTCTTCAAGAGAAATCGCTAACTCTTTGAAGCGAGATTCTCCAGTTCTTAAGATTTCTGATGGACCCAGATTGAGTTTTTTTAGAATGCTTCTTATTTCAGATGGGGTTGGTGGATTCTTAAGGTATTGGATAACTTTAATGTCAACCCCATGATTATTAAGCAACTCCAGACTTTGTCTGGATTTACTGCATCTAGGATTATGCAAAATGGTGACAGGCATTTGAGCTATAGTCTTTGCGCTCCATCCAGGTCAATGCATCGACCAGAAAAATACTCATTCATAAAAATAAACTCAGCCGCTTTGGCAACCTCATCAGGTTCACCGATGCGACCAAGTGGAACCATTTTACCCAGGCCTTCTTTCACGTGATCGGGCATACCAGCAACCATCTCAGTATTAATAAATCCATTTTGTTGCAGAGTAATTGGTTTGTCCAAAATTTCCGTGTCTAGCAACACTTGAAATATTAATAATGACACCACCTGAACCGCCTTCAATCATATGTTGCGCGGCCTCTCTTCCACATAAGAAGACACCGGTTAAATTAAGATCTATAACAGCTTGCCAGTCCTCAAGAGACATTCGTTTTACAAATTCTCCATCCTTAAATTTGACCAAAAGTCCGTCCCTAGTGATGCCAGCATTATTAATCGAACCGTGCAAAGGACCCAGTTGAGAAACAATTTCTGCATAGGAGTTAATCACATCATCTTCTTTGGTGACATCAGCAGAAACACACATCACTTCAGCACCTGCTTCCTCGCAAGCTTTTGCAGTATCAGCAATGGTTTCCTTATCAAGATCAATTAATCCCAATTTACATTTATGAGCTGCAAGACGTTTAGCCATGGCTGCACCAAGACCTCTAGCTGCACCAGTGATTATTATCGTTTTGTTTTCCATATCTATCTCCGTGTCTATATTTTTTCATTGAAATCTAGAAGATGAATTGTAACCGAAAAACAACATAGAAATATATCGGATTATTATGTTTTGCTTTAGTATTATTGTTAGACTTAGAATCAATAAATGGTAATTATTATGATAATAAATTACCAAATGAAAATTAGTAGGTGAATTATGACAGACGCATATATTTTTGATCATGTAAGAAGCCCAAGAGGCAAAGGTAAATCCGATGGATCTCTTCATCAGGTAACACCAGTTGAATTATTGACCCAAGTGCTGGAGTCGTTAAGAGACAGGACAGAAATGAGTTAGACACAAGCCGTATCGATGATGTGATTATGGGAGTGGTTCATAATCAAGGAGAGCAAGCTTCTAATCCAGCCCGTGTGGCAGCTATTAATGCAGGTTATGCAGAAGAAGCGGCCGGTAAACAATTAAATCGCTTTTGTGCTTCTGGACTTGAGGCTGTCAATTCGGCAGCAGCTCAGGTTATGTCTGGCATGTCTGATCTTTGTATTGGTGGAGGCCTAGAGTCCATGTCAAGAGTGCCAATGGATACGGTAGGCGGAGCTCTAGCGGTAGATCCTCAAGTGGCTTATGGCGGCTATTTTGTTCCCCAAGGCATCAGTGCTGATCTCATTGCTTCAAAATATGGATTCACACGAGAAGACGTGGATGCCTTTGCCGTTGAAAGTCAAAAGAGAGCCTCACATGCAAGAGACGAGGGCTATTTTAATAATTCAATCGTTCCAATTAAAGACAATCTGGGCGATGTTCTTTTGGATCATGATGAGTGCATAAGAACGGGCACAAGTATGGAAGATTTGGCCAAGCTCAAACCTTCGTTTGTGCAAATGGGTGAATTTGGCTTTAATTCAGTAGCGATTCAAAGATACCCTGAGGTTGAGAAAATTAACCATGTCCATCATGCAGGTAATTCAAGTGTTATTGTTGACGGCGCTAGTGCAGTATTGGTTGGAACCAAGGAAGCTGGTGAAGAATTAGGTTTAACCCCAAGAGCAAGAATAGTTGGCTTTGCATCCACAGGAACTGAACCAACGATCATGCTCACCGGGCCAGCCCCATCAGCAGAAAAAGTGCTTAAACGATGCGGAATGAGCAAAGATAATATTGATTTATTTGAACTCAATGAAGCTTTTGCCGTGGTTGTTCTTCTCTACATGCAACAAATGGATATTGATCATGAACAGATTAATGTAAATGGTGGCGCCATTGCTATGGGCCATCCTCTGGGAGCAACCGGCGGTATGGTCTTGGGAACACTTATCGATGAAATGGAGAGAAGAGATCTAAACACAGGTTTAGTCAATCTTTGCATTGGAGGAGGCATGGGCACTTCAACAATCGTCGAACGAGCATAATAAATATATTTAAAGGGAAATACGAATGAGTAAAACCATGAACATGAACGTCGATCAAGATGGCATTGCTGTAATTGAGATCGATGTTCAAGATCGTCCAATGAATGTAATCACAGCAGATTTTGCTGATGACTTTAAGAATTGCGTGGAAGAAATTACAAAAGACGAAAAGATAATCGGTGCTGTATTGACTTCAGCAAAAAATGATTTTATGGCCGGCGCAGATCTAAAATCAATGCTGCCATCTCTTATTGGTCTTGGGGATGCTTCAGCCATGGCAGAGAGAATCATTGAAAGTCATAAGCTCAATAGAGCCATGGAGACATGCGGTAAACCTTTCGTTGCTGCTATTAATGGCACTGCTCTCGGTGGAGGCCTAGAAATTACTTTATCTTGTCATTACCGTATCGCTGCTGATCGGAATGATGCGGTTCTTGGTCTTCCAGAAGTGATGGTTGGTCTATTGCCAGGTGGAGGAGGTACCCAGCGTTTACCTCGTATCATTGGCATACAGGCAGCTCTAGAGTTGATGACACAAGGGAAACACCTTAAGCCTCAGAAAGCTTTAGCCATGGGCATTGTGAATGAATTAGCCCCTCCTGATGAACTTTTGTCTAAGGCTAAGCAATGGATTCTTGATGGCGGCAAGGCTATGCAACCTTGGGACATGAAAGGCTTTAAAGTTCCAGGAGGGTTTGATCCAAACACAAAAGGGACGATTCAAATGTTTTCTGTTGTTAATGCGATGGTGGCTAAAAACACGAATCACAATTACCCTGCACCTATTGCCATTGTTTCTTCAGTCTATGAGGGTTGCCAGGTACCAATAGATACGGGTTTAGAAATTGAAGCCAAATACTTTGTTGGCTTACTTTGTGATCCTGTCTCTGGGAACATGATTAGAAGTCTTTTTAACAATAAACAATCAGCCGATAAATTAAGAGCGAGACCAAAAGATGTGGATAAGCACACCGTCAAAACACTAGGCATGCTTGGAGCGGGAATGATGGGCGCAGGAATTACCTTAGTGAGCGCTCAAGCTGGTATGAAAGTTTATTTGCTTGACTCAACTCAGGAAAATGCCGAGAAAGGCAAGGCTTATTCAGAGAAATATTTCCAAAAAAGTGTTGCCTTAAAGAAAATGACTGAAGAGAAGAAAGCTGCAATCATGGATAATATTATCGCTACGACTGATTACAATGATCTAAAAGATTGTGATTTGATAATTGAAGCTGTCTTTGAGAACAGAGAAATTAAGGCCGATGTCACACAAAAAACTGAAGCGGTGATTGGGGAAGATATTGTTTTTGCTTCAAACACTTCAACTTTGCCAATAAGCGGTCTGGCCAAGTCTTCAAGCAGACCCCATAATTTTATTGGAATGCACTTTTTCTCCCCAGTGGAGAAGATGCCATTGGTGGAGATGATTATGGGAGAACAATCTTCAGATGAAGCCTTAGCAAAATCACTGGACTACATTCAACAGATTAAGAAAACACCTATAGTTGTCAACGACAGTCGAGGCTTTTTTACCTCCAGAGTATTTAGCACCTCCTGTAACGAAGCCAACGAAATGATGAGAGAAGGTGTTAATCCAGCGTTGATAGAGAATGCTGCTAGGCATGCTGGTTACCCTGTGGGTCCTTTTGCTGTTCAAGATGAAACAACCATAGATCTTTCTGTAAAAATCCATAATCAAACCAAGGAAGACATGGGAGATGACTACAAGCCGATGTCATCGATGGAAGTCATGCAAAAGATGTATGAATTAGGGCGGCTTGGCAAGCGTTTTGGTAAAGGGTTTTATGAGTACCCAGAAGGTGGAAAGAAATATCTTTGGCCAGGTCTATCAGATATTTATCCTGTTAAGGAAGAGCAACCTGATATCCAAGAAATTAAAGATAGAATGATGAGTGTCCAGGCTTTGGATGCTTATCGATGCCTTGAAGAAAATGTTTTAACGTCACCAGATGATGGTGATATTGGATCTATATTTGGCTGGGGATTTCCTCCTTGGTCAGGTGGAGTTTTCTCTTACATTGATATGGTGGGTTTGCAAAACTTTGTTGATCGTTGCGATGATTATTGTGATCGATTCGGCGAAAGATTTAAGGTGCCAGACAGCCTAAGGGAGAGAGCAAAAAACAAAGAGAAATTTTACTCCTAGATTAGGTTGACTGAGACAAAAAAACTCATTAACCATCAGCGAGCTGAGCAGGTATTAGACCGCGAGGGTTTGGACGGTTTAATAGCAGTTACACCGATAAATTTCTACTACCTTTCAGGTTATTGGGGACTGTATTACACTCCGGTTGGTTTTGAGGGTATTTATTTTGCGATTGTTCCCAAGCACCAAGAGAGCCAGCCAGCCATGGTTTTGCCCGCATTGGAGTTAAGACGCTTAGAAACCAAGGGAAGATCTTGGATTTCAGATGTTTATGCTTATTCCTCAGACGGGAAAGGCGATTATTTCGAAGACGGTCTGCCAAAAGGCGTGGATTATGACAGTTGGCCTGTTAGTGATTCTGAAGAACTTAATGATTTGGAGAGAAAGTGGAAAAAGATCATCGATGATTTCAAAGACAATTTTACTGAAAACTCAATTCAAGCTCTGATAAGAGGCATCAAATCTTCTGGATTGGAAAAGAAAAAGGTGGCTACAGATGATTTAAGGATTGAGCAATGGTTAAACAATGAGAGTGGAGTAGAGATTGAGTGTGAATTTAGACCCGATCTTTTTAATGAAATCAGGTTGGTTAAAACTGAGAATGAAATTGAAATATTAAGACAGGCCGCATTGATTAATGAACGTTCTTTATTGAGCGCCATCGATTTCATGTTCGAAGGAGCTCGTTGGGATGAAATAGAGAATCATTATATGAGCGAAATGGCTAAACAAGGCGGCAGAGGGGTTTATCTTTTATGTGGAGTTGGCGATTTACCGAACGAGGTATGCAGGAAGAATGAACCCATCATGTTTGATGCTCTTGGGCAATACAAAAGGTATCACGGTGATTTTGGAAGATGCGCTGTTATTGATAAACCTAATCCTATTCAAGTTGAAAGACATCAGGCAATTGTCGAAGGATGGGAGATAGCACAACAGTATTTAACACCTGGCACTACTTATTCTGATATTTCTAATGAAGTAGGAGACCATATAAGAGGACTTGGATTTGAAAAGTTTCGCAATCCTGTTGTTCATAGCTTAGGTTTAGAGCATACGGATGACCCTAAACTTATTGGTCCACAACCAGGCGCTAAGCCCGATCAAGTTTTGGAAGCTAATATGGTGATTAATGTCGATATGCCCTTCACTGAAATAGGTTGGGGATCTGTCCATATGGAGGACACTGTGGTCATAACAGATGATGGCTTTGAAAGGCTATCAGAAGCTGATTTTGGGTTACAAATAAGCACATAAAAATTTAACGTCCTACCTTCTTGTGTTTTCACGTAAAACGTATAATCTATAGTCTGATTTTGTTCAAAAATATTTTTAGGGGAAAAACTTATGGCCAATCAAATGGGCGAAGCCTCAGAAGGCAGAGCAGCAGGTAAAGGAAAGCCTTTAAATTCAATTAAGCATAAACAATCTAAACCAGCTAAAGCCTGGATTAAGAATGAATTGAAGCAGCAGCAAAAAAGGTTCAAGAAGATCTTAGAGCATATGGAGGAAATCACTCCAAAAAGAGAAAAATGGTTTCAAGAATTTTTTGATCGTATCTCAACAAGAGGACAGAACATTGATGGAGATACCAGAATGGTAATTGCTAAGGAAGATCTACCAAAGAAACCTAGAAGAAAAACCAAAGTAACCTATGAACCAAAAGACCTGAAAGGGTTTGATCATTAAAAATAGAGGACAAAGATTATGCCTAGACCACACATAGAGCCTTACGACGAAAGACCAGCACCATATAAAAGAATGACACTGCCTGGCTTCAGTAAAGGTATGCATTATAAAGTTTTAAGCATGGACACAGATACAGGTGCCTGCTCATTAAAAGTTAAATTTGAGAGCGGATACAGTTTACCTCCTGGAATGAGCTACTCTGAATTAGAGATGTTTATAGTCTCGGGTTCAATCACCTATGGGGATAAAACTTATGGGGAAGGTTATTACTTCTTAATCCCACCCGGTGTAACAATGCCAGCCATGAAGGTAAGCAAAGGTGCGGTTGCTATAATGTTCTATAATTATGGTGAGCCAAGTTTTGTGGCTTCAGATGAGGATCATCCTTTAGCTGAGAGACATCGCATGTCGATTATAAATTCAATGGAGGATATTGCTTGGATGCCAGGGAACAGAATTGTGCCTTCAGTAGCATCAGGGTGCATGTTAAAGCTTCTGAAATATGATGTCCACACTGAAGCACATACGTTTTTGTACTGCATGACACCAGGCTTTCAGCAAGACAATATTTCATATCATGATTGCTGTGAAGAGTCCTATCATATTTGGGGAACATCTTGGATGATGCAATTTGGAGACCTGCCAACTGGAGGTTATTTCTGGAGACCTCCTTACATTAATCACGGAGCCTTTGCCAGTAAGAACGGAATTATAGCAATCGGAAGAACGGATGCTCACTTGCATAATTACTTTCATCACAATCCATACTCAACGCCAAAAGAGAATGCGGATAGAGCAGCTGCGAGACTCAGACGCTTGAGACCTTCTCTGTATAAGTGGATTAGATCACCTGACGGACATAATCATTTCACTGATTTTGAGTACCCTCATTATCACGACCATGATCACGACCACGATTAAATAGTTTTTTGGGCTTTAATTAGACACCAAAGATATTATGTCAGGACCCCTATCAGGCCTAAAAGTATTAGAGCTAACTAGTGTGGTCTTGGGCCCATGGGCTGCCCAAATTATTGCAGACATGGGGGCTGATGTTATAAAGATAGAGGCCCCATTTGGTGACAGCAATCGTCAATTAGGGGCATCAAAAAATCCAGGGATGGCCGCTTTATATCTTTCAAACAATAGAAATAAAAGAAGTCTAGTCTTAGACCTGAAACAAGAATCTGCACGTGATGCTCTACTTGCTATAGCCAAAGATTGTGATGTCTTTCTTCACAACAATCGTCCACAAGTTATGACTAAGCTAAGGTTGGAATACGAAGATATAAAGTCAGTTAATGAAAATATTATTTATTGCGGAACCTATGGATACAGTAAAGACGGACCTTATGGGGAAAAAGGAGCTTTGGATGATTCTATTCAGGCAGTTAGTGGGGTTGCCGCATTAAATGAACTGGTTCTCGGTGAACCGAGATATTTGCCAACAGTTGTGGCTGATAAAACCACTGCAATAACAGTTGTTTATTCTATTCTGGCAGCACTTTTTCATAGAGAGAGGACTGGAGTTGGACAAGAAATTGAGGTACCCATGTTTGAAACCATGGTCTCGTTCGTCATGGCAGAACATATCTGGGGCGAGGTATTTGAACCCAAACTGGGTGAGGCTGGTTATACCAGGTTAATGTCTCATCATCGCAAGCCTTATAAAACTAAAGATGGTTATATTGCTGTGCTTCCATATATGAATAACCACTGGAAAACATTTTGTGAAAAAGCTGAAAGGGAAGATCTCATTGAGGATGAAAGATTTAAAGATTTATCATCAAGAGTAAAGAACATTGATGATACCTATTCTGAAACTGGAAAGATCTTGGCGACAAAAACAACACAAGAATGGCTGGATATTTTTGCTGGAACAAAAGTGCCAGTTATAGTCGTTAATAGCTTAGAGGATTTATTTCATGACCCTCATTTAGAAGCTGTAGATTTTTGGAAAAGTTTTGACCACCCTACTGAGGGCCAACTTAAAATGCCTGGATTTCCTTCAAAATTCTCCAAAACTCCAGCGAGCATCAGGAAGCACGCTCCAAAGTTAGGGGAACACAGCAAAGAGATTTTAGCCGAAGCGGGCATAGACGAAGAAACCATTAATGAGATGCTGGACTCAAAAGCAACCTTGATTTCAGATTAGATTTCGCCTTTAAAATTCTTTAAATCTTCTAGGACTTGTTGTGTGTGGCTATCTGGATCTACTTTTTGATATCTTTTCACCACTTTGCCTTCGGGGTTTATGATGAAAGATTCTCTTTTAGCAATGGTCATCATCATAAATTTACCAAGGACACCATAGTCTTCTGCACAGACTTTTTCCACATCAGCAAGAATAGGGTAGGGTAAGCTATATTTTTCGCTGAACTCTTGATGGGATTCAACATCGTCTAAGCTGACACCCAATATTTGTGCATCCAGGTTTTTAAACTCGAATATATTATCCCTAAAATTACAGGCCTCGGTTGTACATCCTGGTGTACCGTCTTTTGGGTAGAAAAACAAAACAACGTATTGGCCCCTGTAATCTTCTAGAGTATGCCATTCTCCATACTGATCCTGTAAATTAAAATTGGGTGCAATATCACCCTCAGCTAAATCTGATTGACTAAAAGAGTCTGTGAAGAAAATTATTGAAGCCAAGCTAAGACTTATCACTGAAGATATAATTGTTTTATACATACTTTTCACCTTAATAAAATATTAAACTAATTCTAAATTAATATTGGTTAATAATATACGACCATGACTAAAGTATTCGAAAAAAAGATTGGATTGGTTCTTCCGGGTGGAGGTGCTAGAGCGGCTTATCAAGTTGGGGTCTTAAAGGCGATAAGTGAACTCATACCTGATAGCAATCCATTCAGCATTATAAGCGGAACATCAGCAGGAGCTATTAATGCGAGTTTGTTGGCTTCTAGATCTCAATCCTTAAAAGAGGCGGTTGAGGTCTTAAGTGGTGTTTGGTGTAATTTTAAAACCAACAAAGTTTACCGAACGGAAACAACACTCATGCTTAAAAGTATTTTCCAATGGTTATTGACGGTTAGCTCGGGGGGAGTATTGGCAAAGAATCCTAAATCATTACTGGATAATTCACCTTTAAGGCAGCTTTTAGAAGACACTATAAACCTAGAGGGGATTAAGGATAATATAGATAAAGGAAACTTAGACGCCTTCGCGATTACTGCAGCAAGTTACTCTTCTAAGAAGTCGGTTACTTTTTTTCAATCTGAGGAGGATGATATTGATTGGGAAAGGTTTTTAAGAGTAGGCGAGAAAACTGACATACTTATCGATCATCTGATGGCAAGTATTGCGCTTCCATTGATTTTCCCAGCAGTAAAAATAAATAATGAATATTTTGGTGATGGTGCAATGCGACAGGCAACACCATTATCGCCAGCAATCCGCTTAGGGGCAGAGAAACTATTAATTATAACCACCGATTCAAAGAGTCCTAATAATCAGTTAACAGATAATCAAATATATCCTTCCATAGGTGAAGTAGGCGGTTATATGTTGGATGCATTATTTACAGGGGGGCTTTTATCAGACCTTGAAAGATTGGATAGGGTCAATCAAATAATTGAGAATTCAAGGAGTAATATTGTTCAAACTTCAACGAAGAAGATGAACCATATTGAATACCTTGTTATCTCGCCTTCAAGAGATATTAAGAAGATTGCAAAAGACCACTTTAGCAATGTTCCCTATTCAATCAAATTGTTAATGAAAGGATTAGGCTTAAAGAATAGAAACGAGTCTGAGTTATTGAGTTTCTTGCTTTTTGAATCTTCATTCACCTCATCTTTGATCGAATTAGGTTATGAAGATGGCATGAGAAAACAATCTGCAATAGAAGGTATTGTCATTTAGTTTTTTCGGTTATAGCAATAGCAATGTTGCTAATCCAAGGAATGTTATAAATCCAAGTACATCAGTTAATGTGACCATTAATACTCCACTCGCAAGTGCTGGATCGATGCCGAGTCGCTTAAGTAAAAAGGGTATCGAGACACCCGCTATAGATG
>LULM01000118.1_pt1 | contig 16985 bp, 18 predicted proteins | sample 728151 | NCBI WGS metagenome assembly LULM01 (sample SAMN03860289, study PRJNA289734) | marine metagenome | biome: seawater column; feature: ocean; material: water; isolation source: Red Sea water column Station 149 - depth 200m | place: Saudi Arabia: Red Sea | collected 2011-10-15 | depth 200 m
GGTATTTTATTAAACAGCACTATGGCAATACAGTTCAATGATGCATCACAATATATTAATGCACCTAGTAATGCAATACTTGACATCAATGCGACTGATGAAATAGAATTAAATGCTACTCTTGCTGATGTAAATGCAAATCTAGACGTATCAGGAACTTATACAGGTGGTGGTCTAATGACTACTGGTGGCAATATTGTAATCCCTGATGGAGGTGATATAGGTAGTGCAAGTGATACAGATGCAATCTCAATTAGTTCTGGAGGTGCAGTAACCTTTACTCAAACACCAGTATTTCCTGATGGTAGTATTGCTATTGCAGATTTAGATATTGATGGTGGTACTGATATAGGTGCTGGTATTGCAGATGCAGATTTGTTTATTATTGATGATAATGCAGGTGGCACAAATAGAAAAGTTGCTGCTTCAAGAATCAAAACATATGTTGGTACACCTGCGATAACTGCAATTAATAATGCTACTGCAAATGAATTAGTTACAGTAGGTTCTACTACAACAGAACTTGATGCCGAAGCAAATTTAACTTATGATGGAACTGATTTAGTAATGACCTCAACTGATGCAGGTGCTAGTGCAGGACCAATACTTACTATTAATAGAGATTCAAGTTCTCCTGCTGACAATGATTCATTAGGACAAATTTTATTTAAAGGTGATGATTCTGGTGGTAATAATGATACGGCTGTTAGTATAACTGCTTTATGGAGAGATGTAACTCATGCACAAGAAGATGCAGCATTACAATTTGGTGTTAACAGTGGTGGCACAGTACGAAACTACTTATCACTTGAAAGTCTACACACATCAAGTATAAACAGTCTTGCTGAAGTATTAGTAAATGATGAAGAAGGTTATATTAACTTCCGTGTAAAAGGTGCTGGTACAGACGCAGATATCTCATTTACTGGATCACACGAATATCTTTTATGGTCAGAAGGTAATACTGGAAAAATTTGTAATCACAGAAGTGCTTCTAGAGATGCAAATTTCAATATGTGCGGAAATAGTACCAATAATCAATGTTTTAGTTTCTCCCATTCTAGCGCACAGGATACTGCTGTAGGTAGTATATCAGTATCCTCTTCAGCAACAGCCTATAACACTTCTTCTGATTATAGAATGAAAGAAAATATAACTAATATGTCTGGTTCAGATGCAATCACTAAAGTAAAACAATTATTACCAAAACAGTTTAATTTTAAATCAAACCCAGATAAAAGACTAGATGGATTTATTGCTCATGAAGTTTCAGGAATTGTTGATCAGGCAGTAACAGGTACAAAAGATGAATTTAGAGATGAAGATATTTGTATCATGTTAGAAGATGCAGATGATATAAAAGATTTTTATACTACAGACTTTAGATTGTTACATGAAGATGGTGATAATGTAGAAACTGAACCATTAATCATGCCACAATCATTAGATCATTCAAAAATGGTTCCTTTACTTGTGGCCGCTTTAAAAGAAGCAATCGCAAGAATTGAAGTATTAGAGTCTGCGTAAATATAAATATACATACAACTATAGTGTATTAAGGAAAGAATATGGCAAAACCACAATCAAGACGAGAATTAAGAGAACATTGTCTTAGGACTCTTGGAAAACCTGTAATAGATATCAATGTTGATGAAGATCAATTAGAAGATCGCATTGATGATGCATTACAATATTTTTCTGAGTATCACTTTGATGGTGTAGAACGAGTATATGATCAACATCAAATTACAGCTACAGATGTAACGAATCAGTATATTGCTGTTCCTGACCCTGTTGTTAGTGTTACTAGAGTTCTTCCTATTAGTGACGCAAGTACAATCAATATGTTTGATGTTCGATATCAATTGCGTTTAAATGAATTTTATGATTTCTCAAGTGTTTCCATTCAATACTACGATACAGTAATGAAACATATGAGAATGTTAGATATGTTATTTGCAGGTGAACACCCAATCGAGTTTAATCGAAAACAAAATAGATTATACATTAATGGATTTGAATGGGGAACAGATTTAAAAGCAGATAACTATATTATCATTGAATCATTTCGTAGATTAGACCCAAATACATATACAGAAATATACAACGATATGTTTCTCAAAGAATATACTACTGCATTGTTCAAACTTCAATGGGGTACAAATCTAAGTAAGTTTGATGGCATACAATTACCCGGAGGTGCTACTTTAAACGGTAGACAAATTGTTGATGATGCCAAAGAGGAGATTCAAAGGATAAAAGAACAGATGAGTTTAAATCATGAACTTCCTGTTGACTTCATGGTAGGGTAAAAAATGGCCACTAATACTTTCATAAACAATCTTGCAGTTACCGAAGAACAAAGACTGATAGAAGAACTTACTATCGAGTCTATTAGAATGTATGGGCATGATGTCTATTATATTCCACGTGCCGCGGTAAATGAAGATCCAATCTTCGGTGAAGATCCGACTCAAAAATACGAACAAGCATTTTCTATCGAAGCATACATTCAAAATGTAGATGGCTTTGAAGGCGAAGGTGATTTTGTTGGAAGATTTGGATTAGAGATTCGTGATAGTATTACATTTGCAATCGCAAGAAGAAGATTTGAAGAAACGATTACAACAAACACAATACCTCTCGAAGGTGATTTGATTTATTTTCCATTAAGTCAAGGTCTATTCGAGATTAAATTTGTAGAACACGAAAACCCATTCTATCAGTTAGGTAAACTTCATACTTATCAAATCAGTTGCGACCTCTTTAGATACTCACAAGAAACAATTGATGTTGGTATCGCAGAGATTGATTCTGTCGAGAAAGAAAGTGGAGTTCTCAAGAAACTTGTATTCTTGGCTGATGAAATACGTCAAGAAGATGGAAGTACTGATGTATATATTACGGGTGATAAATTACAAATCGAACATCTCACAACAAGTTTCATGTTATCAGAGGGTACTCCTGTTGGAAACTTTACTGTTGATGAGATTGTATATCAAGGTGCAACACAAGCGGCTGCAACTGCAACAGGTAAAGTTGTTTATTGGGATGCTGATGATAGAACACTTAAAGTACAAGTGCAAACAGGTGAGTTTAAAGACGCAACAGATATGCACATTCTATTAAACGATACACTTGATGATGAGGATAGAGTACTCATGGAAGATGGAGATATTTTACAGATAGAAGATGTTGAATCCTTAGTAACTGGTGCATCAAGTGCGGCTGCATACCCAGTATTTACAGTTACAGACGAAACTGCAAATATCGCCTCAGATGATGGTTCAGATTTTGAAACAAAAGCAGATTCCGTACTTGACTTCACAGAAGGCAATCCATTTGGTGAGTTTGGTAATCTAGATAATTTGGAGATTTAGTATGTTAGGTACAACTTTCTATCATGAAACATTACGAAAAGTAGTCGTTGGGTTTGGAACACTATTCAACGAAATCTATATTCAAAGAAAAAATTCTTCTGGAACAGTCATTTCAAAAGCAAGAGTTCCTTTTGCATATGGACCTAAAGAAAAGTTTATTGTTCGTATAAATCAAGACAGTTCAATCTCTGATGATGGTACAGAAGTACAAATGACACTTCCTCGTATTGGATTCGAGTTTACAGGTCTTGCGTATGATGCAGCCAGAAAACTAAACACACTTAATAAATTTCAAAAAGTAGGAACTGATGCCAGTCGTGTAAAATGGCAATACGAAAGAGTTCCTTATAATCTTGACTTCAATCTATATTGTATGGTCAAGAATACTGATGATGGTCTACAAATCATTGAACAGATACTTCCATACTTTACACCAGAGTTTAATATAACATTGAAAGATATGTATGATGATTTAGGAATAACTACTGATGTTCCTATTATATTAAATAGTGTAACAAACGAAGATGAGTATGAAGGTAACTTTGATACTAGACGAGTTCTCACATGGACATTAACATTTACTGCAAAAGCATTTCTATACAGTCCGACAAATGAAACTGGACTCATTAAGAAAGTTACTGTTCAATCTTACCCACAAACTGCTGATACTACACCAGAAAGTAGAACAACAACAGAACCCGGAAAAGAACTTATTCGTCATGTTGTTGTACCAAATCCAACTACTGCTGATGCAGATGATGATTACGGATACACAACAACAAGAACTGATTACTTTCTAGGACAAACTGGTGCAGATAATTATGACCCATTAGACCCTTCATAGGAATTAAATTATGAGTGAAAATGAAAGAAATGAACAAATAAGTGATGCATTAGATATTGAGTTTGAATCAAACAAAATCATACCTATAAAAACAAAAGAGATTACAAAAGTAGAAGATCCGTCTATTGATATAAGTAATGACTATATAGAGAGTAGAAAAAACTATTACGATCTTATAGAAAAAGGTCAAGAAGCAATAGATGGCATACTTGATTTTGCAAAAGAAAGTGAACACCCTAGAGCATATGAAGTGGCTGCACAGTTGATAAAAAATGTTTCAGAAGTCAACACACAACTTATCGACTTACAAAAGAAAATGCAAGATTTGAGAGATTCTAAAAGTATACCAAATAACGTGACAAACGCCATAGAAAATGCTGTGTTTGTTGGAAGTACAAGTGAATTACAAAAATTGATAAAGGGAAATAAAAATGAATCCAATTCCACCGATAGAAATTAGTCCATCATTATTAACTTGGGCTACAGCAATTATAAGTATTATTGTCGTACTTGCTATTCGAGACTTCGCAACCTCTTTTGTAAAAGGTATGAAGTTTAAATTAAGTAAAGATTTCAATCAAGGCGATCAAGTAGTTTTAGATGGAAAGAAAGCATTAATCATAAGTATAGGTGCAAAACAAACTATATTTCAATTATCAGATGACGATCACACATATCGTTGGAGATATGTACCAAATACAAGAATAGAAACACTAAAACTAGAAAAAGTTATATTCAAAGACAATGGAAATGGAGTAAAAAATGCCAAAAAGTAGGTCATACTTCACAGACATAGAAACCCTTGATTTTATATATGATGATCCTAAAAAGATAGATTATTTTTTTGCAGAATGTTCAGCACTTGCATACAAAGCATCTACTGTTGCAAAAAGAGAATATGCAAAAGTTGGATTTAAAAGTCATAACTACTATAGTGTAGAAGGTGCTCAATGTCATATGGTATGGAATGATGATCATATTATTGTTGCATTTCGTGGAACAGAACCAGACAAGTTTAGTGATATTTCTGCTGACTTAGAAATCACAAAAGAAAAATCTATGTCTGGTGCAGGGTATGTTCATGAAGGATTCAAAGAAGAAGTAGATAAGTTATGGAAAAAACTTCAAAGTCGTTTTAAAAGAACAATCGAAGATGGTCATAGAACTGTCTGGATTTGTGGACACTCTCTAGGTGCAGCCATGGCAACTATATTTGCATCAAGAGTTGATCAAGTTTTTGATAACAGTATAAAAATATACACATATGGATCACCAAGATGTGGTGGTAAAAATTTTATTAATTCTATTTCTAATATACCACACAAACGATTTGTAAATAATAATGATATTGTTACTTGTGTTCCTTCACGAATACGATTCAAACATCATGGAGTAAGACAGTATATTACAAGTAATGGAAAAGTTGCAAGACTATCGAATTGGAGTAGATTCAAAGATAAAGTATTAGGATTCTTTTCTGATTTAATGAGAGGTTCCATTGACTGGTTCTCTGATCATTCTATAGAAGAATATTCAAGTAAACTTAAAAACGTATGGAAAAGCGATACAAAATTTATAGAGGACTAATATGGCCTATAGCGACAAAGTAGTTGATCATTACAATAATCCTAGAAATGTAGGATCACTAAATAAATTAGATTCAAATGTTGGCACAGGTATTGTTGGTGCACCAGAATGTGGTGATGTAATGAAGTTACAAATACAAGTAGGAGAGAATGGATTGATTGAAGATGCAAGATTCAAAACTTTTGGTTGTGGTAGTGCAATCGCATCAAGTTCACTGGCAACTGAATGGTTGAAAGGAAAGACAATCGATCAAGCAGATGAAATACAAAATACACAAATCGTGGAAGAATTAAATTTACCCCCAGTAAAAATTCATTGTTCCGTTTTAGCAGAGGACGCTATTAAAACTGCAATCGCAGACTTTAAATCAAAACAAGAGGTATAAACAACATGATAACGTGGATTACACTTAGCATATTAAGTGCAGTTGTAGGTTCTACATTTTATGAGTGGTGGGAAGATACTAAAATGGGTGCATGGTTTAATAGAAAGTTCGACAATGCATTAGACTGGGCTGCAAAAAGATATCACATAGATTCACTCAAGAAGGAAGATAAAGGTTTTAATAAACTTCCTGAAAGAGTCAAAGAAGCAGTATTGTATTATGAAAAGATTCAAAATGATAACAAATAACTTTTTTTAAGGAGAAGTAAATGTTTAAAAAACTGGCAACATCAATTTTTGTTATAGGGGCTATGATACTCGCTCCGATTGTGGCAAGCGCAGAAATTAAATTATATGGACAAGGTACTATGTATGGTCAAGATGGTACTAAATCCACAGATGAATTACAATGGAAAAGTAAAGCAAGTCGTGTGGGTATCAAAGGTACACAAAAATTGAATGACCAATTGAGTTTCTTCGGTAAAATCGAACTAGGTGTCGATCTCAATGCAAGTGGTGCTGATAGTACTGTGAGTGGACGATATGGATATGTCGGTCTAAATCACAAAGGTATTGGTTCAATTAGTATTGGCCGAGTAAGAAGTATTTTTGATGAGTTTGTAAGTGGTAATTCTGATATCTTTACAGTAGTTGGTGCAAGTTCTTTACAAGCACCTGCAAGTAAAATATCTGAAACTTTAAAATTTGAAAGAAAGTTCATGGGCGCTGACGTTGCATTTCTCGCTCAAAGTAAGTCAAACAGTAATGATGGTATTGATTTCTCAGAAATGGGTGCATTATGGAATGGCATAGGTGTTGTTCTTGCATCAGATGATGTAAACAGTAAAGATTACTATGGATTAGGTTATACACTTAAAGTTCCTTTTGTGAAAAATCTATCTCTAGGATCAACATATTCTGTATTGAAACAAAAAAGTTCCGCAGATGTAAAAGCAGTTGAACTTTCCGCTAACTACAAACTAGGAGGTGATCTATCTGTTCTTGCGGCTGTTGGTGATACCAATACAGCCAATGATGATGGATTTTTAGCATTAGGTGTAGAAAAAGGATTGGGTAAAAATGCAAAATTATTTGTAGAACTAGAAAGAGATCGTGATTCAGATGACAATACATACGCAGCAGGATTTAAATTGGTATTCTAAATGGTAGAAACTGTTGATACCTACTATGGTAATCCAAATTTAAAACGATCTAATGTACAAGTTAATTTTACTGAAGAACAAGTAAAAGAATACATGAAATGTCAAGAAGATCCGATATACTTCATTCAGAAATATATTCAGATTGTTCATGTTGACGAAGGTCTTGTTCCATTCAACTTGTATGATTTTCAAGAAGATATGGTAAGAACTTTTCACGACAATCGTTTTGTAATTTGTAAGATGCCTAGACAATCAGGTAAATCAACAACCATTATTGCATACCTTCTACATTATCTTTTATTTAATGAAACTGTAAGTATTGCATTACTCGCTAATAAATCGCAGACGGCTAGGGAACTTCTTGGTCGTCTGCGACTAGCATACGAACATTTACCAAAGTGGTTACAACAAGGTATTCTATCTTGGAACAAAGGAAGTATTGAACTAGAAAATGGTTCTAAGATACTTGCAAGTGCAACAAGTTCCAGTGCAGTTCGTGGTGGCACATACAATATTATATTTCTTGATGAGTTTGCATTTGTTCCTCACAACTTCGCAGAAGAATTTTTCAGTTCTGTGTATCCTACAATATCTTCTGGTAAAACAACAAAAGTTTTTATGGTATCTACTCCTAACGGAATGAACTTATTCTATAAGATATGGACAGATGCCGAAGAAAAAAGAAATTCATATGTTCCTATTGATGTGCATTGGACTCAAGTTCCCGGCCGTGATCAAAAATGGAAAGAAGAAACGATTGCAAATACAAGTGAAGAACAGTTTCGCAAAGAGTTTGAAACTGAGTTCGTTGGTTCATCAAAAACTCTCATAGGTGGACACAAACTACGTTCACTTGCATACAAACCACCAATATATTCTAAAGATGGTCTTGATGTATTTCATAAACCACAAAAGAATCGTGCATACACATTAATCGCAGACGTTGCAAGAGGTGCAGGTCTAGATTATTCTGCATTTACGATTATAGATCATACAGAAATGCCATATAGAATTGTCGCAAAATATAGAGATAATGAAATATCACCTCTATTATATCCAAATGTAATCGCTCAGGCTGCTCGTGAATATGATAATGCAAGTATATTAATAGAAAATAATGATGTTGGTTTTCAAGTTGCAAGTATATTGCATTATGATATTGAATACGAACACATGATATCTACATCAATGAGAGGTCGTTCAGGTCAAAGAGTAACAGGTGGATTTGGTAGAAGTTCTGCATTAGGTGTAAAAACAACACAACAAGTCAAAAGAATAGGTTGTTCTAATTTAAAAACAATCGTAGAAGAAGATAAACTTATTATAGAAGATTTTGATATCATATCAGAAATGACCACGTTCTGTTCAAAAGGTAGTTCTTACGAAGCAGATGAAGGACATCATGATGATTTAGTAATGACACTTGTTCTTTTTTCATGGTTAACTACACAAGAATATTTTAAAGAATTAACAGACATAAATATTCGTAAAGAGATTTATGGACAACAAATGAATGACATTGAAGCAGATTTAACTCCGTTCGGCATTATAGATGATGGTATGAATGATGATTCTTTCGTTGACTCAAAAGGAAATCGTTGGACTACTGTTGAAATGAACAACAGAGGCTACGAAAACCCATCTTCACCCCTTTATTGGGGTTAGATCAAAAATCAAAATTTAATAAATATATTTAGAAATAGAGAAATCTAACTCGATCTAATACGATCTAATTCTGAATAAACTTTTTTTAGGAGATAAAACAATGCCTTTCGCATTAAGTCCAAGCGTAACGGTTGTTGAAAAAGATTTAAGTACAATTATCCCTGCTGTTTCTACAACAAACGCAGCCTTCGCTGGTGTGTTTCAATGGGGTCCAGTAGATGTTCCTGTTCTACTTTCTAACGAAGATGAACTGGTAAGAACATTTGGAGAACCTGACGCAAATACATACAAATATTTTTTTCAAGCCGCAAACTTTCTAAGTTATGGTAACAGTCTAAGAGTTGTCCGTGCAATAACTGGCAACGTAAATGCAACAAATGGTTCTGCAGGTCAATTGATTAAAAATCAAGAACACTATGATGCAAGTTTTGCTGCTGGCCAATCAAGTGCCGTACCTATTACTGCAAAGTATCCGGGAACTAAAGGTAACTCACTTAAAATTTCTTCTTGTGATACTGCAGCCGCATATTCTTCCACATTAACTGGAACAGTAAGTGTAGCCGCTGGTGCAACAACTATGACAGGTTCTAGTACAGATTTTGATGGAGAACTAGTAGTAGGTGATCTTGTAGAATTAAGACACGCCGCACCAAATTCATATCAATATATAAAAGTTACTGCTATTGCAAGTGATACTTCTGCAACAATTACAAGTGTTTTAGAAGGAACTGGCACAGAAAAAGGTGCTCTTGCTGCTGTTTCTGGTCAAAGTTCTACTATTCGTAAGTTTGGATATTATGATCATTTTGATTCCGCACCCGGAACTTCTGATTACGCAAGTAATTCTGGTAGTACAGCACTTCTTGATGAAGTTCACTTTATCATTACTGATGAAGATGGTGAATGGACAGGAACAAAAGGTGCAGTTCTAGAAAAATTTGCTTTCTTATCTAAGGCATCTGATGCAAAAAATTCAAATGGTTCTTCTAACTATTACGTTGATGTATTAAACAATCAATCTCAGTATGTTTGGTGGACAGATCACCCAACTGCTGGTGCAGATTGGGGTACTTCAACAACAACAAGACAAGCCGCATCAAACGCATTTGACGCACAAGGTGCTGCTTATTCAAATCTTTCTGGTGGAACAGATGATAACTCACCAACAGATGGCGAAATGCAAACTGGATATAACAACTTTGCTGATGCAGATTCCGTAGATGTAAGTTTGATTATTGGTCCTCCTGCTGAAAGTACAGACGGTGCTATCAATAACTATCTTATTGAGAATATTGCAGAAGTAAGAAAAGATTGTGTTGTATGTATTTCTGCACCAGAAGATCATACAGTAAACAACGCATCATATCCAGGCAAAGAGGCTGACACTCTTGTAACATATGCAAATACTACTACAACAACTCGTAGTTCATACGCAGTTCTTGATGGTAGTTACAAATATCAATATGACAAATACAATGATGTGTTTAGAAATATTGCTCTCGCTGGTGATATTGCAGGTCTAATGGCAAGAACAGACTTAGTTGCAGAACCTTGGTTCTCACCTGCAGGTTTCAATAGAGGAAGTGTTAAAAATGTAACTAAACTTCTATTTAATCCAACAAGAGCAGAAAGAGATGAAATGTATCGTGCTGGTGTTAATCCAGTAGTTTCATTCACAGGACAAGGAACAGTACTATTCGGCGATAAAACTATGTTAGATAGGCCAAGTGCATTTGATAGAATCAATGTACGAAGATTGTTTATTGTTCTCGAAAAAGCAATTGCAACAGCCGCTAAGTTCTCATTATTCGAGTTCAATGATGAATTTACAAGATCACAATTTGTAAATCTAGTTGAACCATTCTTGAGAGATGTACAAGGGCGTAGAGGTATTACCGACTTTAAAGTTGTTTGTGATACATCAAACAATACAGGTGATGTAATCGACAGAAATGAATTTGTTGCAGATATTTTTGTTAAACCTGCACGTTCTATTAACTTCATTACACTAAACTTTGTTGCAACAAGAACTGGAATTAGTTTTGATGAAGTTGGTGCATAAACGTATAAATATATAAGAATCATTCACTAGGAGAATTTCTCAATGAATATTAACGAATTTAAGAGTAGATTAGAGTTCAGCGGTGCTCGTCCAAATCTGTTCAGAGTAAGAATGACTTTCCCAGAACAGTTAGGAGAAGCATCTGCGGCACAAGAAGCAGAATTTCTCATCAAGGCTACTGCTCTTCCAGAATTTACAATTGGTACTATTCCAATAAACTATAGAGGAAGAATTATCAAACTCGCAGGAGATAGAACTTTTGCAGATTGGTCAGTAACAGTACTTAATGATGAAGATTATCTGATTCGTAACGCATTTGAAAGATGGTCAAATGCTATAAACGGTATGGTAGAAAATATCACAGCAGGCGATACCAGAACATACATGAAAGATGGTCGAGTAGATCAACTTGCAAAAGATGGTTCTGTAATTCGCACATATGTAATTCGTGATATGTTCCCGACTACTGTGGCTGCAATTCCGTTGAGTTATGATACAACTGATACAATTCAAGAGTTTGATGTAACTCTTGCATATCAGTATTTTGAGGTAGAATCGCCAACTGGCGTTACAACATAATACAACCCCAATCGTGAGGTAATAATGTATGGCTATTAGATTATTTGGGTTTTCAATTGGTAGAGATAACGGTGGGGACGAAGAACAACCGAACAAGTCGTTTGTAGTCCCTGCTGAAGAAGAAGCAGATGGTGCGATAATTGATAGTGGTTATGGTGTCTTTGGACACTATCTTGATTTAGAAGGTTCTGCAAGAAGTGAGAACGACCTCATCAATAAATATCGTGAAGCATCATTAAATTTTGAAGTTGATCAGGCAATAGATGATATTGTAAATGAGGCAATCGTAAGTGATGAAAGTAAACCACCTGTATCAATCAATTTAGATAGTTTAAAACAACCCGACACAATTCGAGAAAAAATAAACGAAGAATTTATGGAAGTATGTCGTCTGATGGGCTTCAATAGTAGAGGTCATGATGTATTTCGTAAATGGTATGTTGATGGTAGATTATTCTATCACAAAGTAATAGACGACAAAAATCCAAAAAAAGGAATTCAAGAACTTCGACCTATTGATCCTCGTTTCATTAAGAAAATGAGAAAAGTCAATAAAGACAAAGATCAAAATAGTGGTGTTGAAGTTATCAAATCTATAACAGAATATTATTTGTTCAATGATACCTCCGCAGGAATAGGTTCCACTGGTGATGGTGTGAAGATTGCAAAAGATTCTATTGCAAACGTAACTTCTGGTATCGCAGATCAAAAAGGTAAAGTACTTAGTTACTTACATAAAGCATTAAAACCGATGAATCAGTTGCGTATGATTGAAGATGCAATTGTTATCTATCGTATATCAAGAGCACCAGAGAGAAGAATATTTTATATTGATGTAGGTAATCTTCCAAAGATGAAAGCAGAACAATATCTTAAAGGTATTATGACAAGATATCGAAACAAATTAGTTTACGATACTTCTGATGGTACAATACGAGATGATCGCAGACATCAGGCTATGTTAGAAGATTATTGGTTACCAAGACGTGAGGGTGGACGTGGAACAGAAATTACAACACTTCCCGGCGGGCAAAATCTTGGAGAACTTGAAGATATCAAGTATTTTCAAAGAAAGTTGTATCAATCGCTTCATGTACCACCATCACGACTAGAACAAGAACCGGGCGGGTTTCAACTTGGTAGAGCCGCAGAAATTAATCGTGATGAACTCAAGTTTTCAAAATTCGTAAGTAGATTACGAGTTCGTTTCAATTTATTATTTCTTGATATACTCAAAACACAACTTCTTTTAAAAGGTGTTGTTACTTTGAACGATTGGGAAATGATGAAAGATCAAATTAACTTTGATTATGTAAGAGATTCACATTTCACAGAACTCAAAGATTCAGAAGTTCTAAGAGATAGATTAGAAACTTTACAAAATGCAGAATCATACGTTGGAAAATATTACTCACATGAATGGGTAAGAAGAAATATTCTTCAACAAAATGATGATGATATAGAAATGATGAACAAACAAATCAATCAAGAAAAAGAACAAGAATCCGAAGATGAAGATGAGTTCTAATATTTTATAAATAAAGATAGATATTTGTAGAGATACATGGGAGATTGAAAAAAATGACATGGGAAAAAGGACAAGTTAGAGTAGGTGCAGGTGGTAGACCTATGCCAGATCCCGTAATAGAAAAAGAAAAACCTGTAACACCTAAGAAAACTTCATCATCAAAATCTAAAAAAACTGAGAAAAAAGACGAAAATAAGGAGTAGATTATGGCTCAATTTGATTTAGTTGAATCAATACAATCAATGATTAGTAGTGCGAATCAAGAAAATCCTACTGCGTTTAAAGATGCTTTTGAAAAGGCAGTCATGGATAAAGTAGGTGATGCATTAACTGCAAAGAAGATGGAAATGGGAAAGGCTATGTTTCCAGAAAATCAACCCGAAGAAGATATTGAGGTAGAGAAACCTAATGAAAACGATTAAGTCGATATTAGAAGAATCGAAAAAACTTAAAAAAGAAGTTTCTGATGCAGTTCTAAAACGAAAAGAAGAACTATATGTTGAACTCAAAAAGAAACGAAAAGAGTTTGAAGATCGTTATGGCGAAGATGCAGATAAGGTAATGCACGCTACTGCTATGAACATGGCCAAGAAGGAAATGAGTGAAGAAGAATTACAAAGACGTACTATGAAAGATTTTGAAGATCATACTCCTAAAGAAGATGACCCAGCAGCCTATCATAAACTAGTAACAAAAAGTGGTAAACGAATCGCAGACAAAGATGAACTTGATGAGGGGAAGAAAAGATATAATATTCAATTGAATGTTGGTAAGGCAAAATATGCTATAAGTTTTCATGATGGAAAAAAGAAACATAATGATGGTTCTGATTTTTTTGATATGAGAATTTTTAAAAATAAACTTGATCTTAAAAAATATGAAAAAGAATTAAAATCAAAAGGATATGTGAAAGAAGAAGTTGAACTTGATGAAGCAAACTTAAAAACTGTCGAAAAAGATGTTAAAAAAATACTTAGTAAAGTAAGAATCAATAATAAAGTTTCAAAACAAGGTAATAAGTTTGTAGTTACAATTACTCCTGATGATGAGAAAGATGCTCAAAAGGCGTTAAAAAATCACCCTCTTTATGTTGCTGGCAAACTTAGAGTTATGACAGAAGAAGTTGAACTTGATGAAGCATTAAATCCAAAAGATAAAAAAGTTATAGATGCGTTCTATAATGGTAAATCTATGGATGGTAAAATGTTATGGACTGATGGAAAGAAGTTAGAGAAAACTGGAATGGGCGGCCAAACAATTGCGGTTCTTTTAGTTGGTGGTAAATTTAAGATTCTTGCAAAGATAGATAGTAGGTCTACTCAAGATGTAGTGAAGTATATTGAAAAATCATTTCCTAAAAATGTAATTGAAGAAGTTGAACTTGATGAAGCATTATCTTCTTCTCTTATTAAGAAACTCAAAAAACAATATGAACCTTTACGAGATAAAAAAGTTAGTCTTGATAATCTAAAAAAAATGAGTAGCATGATAGAGAAGTTTGGTAAAGAGGAACTTATTCAATTAGTAAAAGCAGATATTCCATTTATTTCACAATCTGCACACACAGCACTTATGTATAAACATAATATGTCTGTTTCTCAGATTAAGAAAATGAAAAATGAAAAAGTAAGATTTGAAGATTTAGTGAAAAAGGCTGCAGATAATCTTTCTGAACTAAATTGGTTAGTTGATTTGCAAGGAATTGGAAAAGTTGTTATAGACGGTTCCAGTAAAGGAGAGGTTCTTGCAAGTCTTAGAAAAAAATTAAAAAATGTAGATGATATTGGTGATATTGAAAGAATGACAGACACCGACAAGAAAAAATATTTCAAAATGAAATATGCAACAGTTGGTAAAAAAGAACCAGAAGATAAAGAAATTAAAGAGGCACTTGATAAAGAACTTGTAACAGAACTTTCTATGTTCATATTGAATGATGCACACATATACAAAAGAAGAATTTTACCTGTCATCAAAAATATGAAAAGAAAAGTTGCAAGTGGAAAGTTTGATAAGAAACTTGCAATCAAGGCGTTCTCGGCTGCTGTTACAGATGGTATTAAAAAATATTCACAAACATTTGATGTAGTAAAACCATCAAGACAAGATAAAGAAGAAATCGCAAAAACACTTTATGATCATTATCAGACAGCAATCATGGAATTTGATGATAAATATAAAGAGATTTACAATAAATTAAACGAAGATAATCAAGAACGAATAGACTTTATGTTAAATGATGATAAAGAATACGATAAGGTTCTTGAATTTGTTTCTCAATTTCAATAAAGGACTTTAGGAGTCAACTATGGCATTTAAATTTATAGGAAGATTAGGAGTCATACTAACAAGTGATACTGCTGATGATGCACAACATACAGTTAGTCTTGGACCTATAGGATCAAATAGTTCTATACGAGTAAGTGAGTATGGTGGACAAGATTTGTTTGTCAAACTATCCAATGAAGGCACGGCTGTTACTAATTCATCTGATGTATCAAATGGTATCTATTTAAGAGCAAATACATCAATAGAAATTATACCAGAAGAAAGACCAAAGTCTATAAAAATAATATCTGCAACAAATGCAAACCCAGCCGTTCTTACAGTTGATCAGGCAGGTCACCCATTTGCAGTTGGTGATCAAGTTGCTATGACAGATTGTAGTGTATCTGCATGGAATACATTAATAACAAATGTAAACGTAAGTGCTATTTCTGATACTACTATCACGATTGCACCAAACTCGACATCAACAGGTGCATTTACATTTGGAACACTTCGTTCTAATTATAGTATTTCTGCGATTAACCAAACTGCTGGTAGTGATGGTGCAATTTTTGTTGAAGAAATAGTTATGGGACACCCACTATAATGTTTTGTTGGGTATCACTAATAATAGGCTTGTTAATAGGGTGGAATCTTCCACAACCAAGAATTGTAAAATACTGGCAACGTAAATTATTTAGGTAGACCATGTTAAGTTTTAAAGATTACTTGGAGGAAGTTCTTACTCCTGCACAAAGAATGAAAAAGAAAGCCGCATTTAGAAAAAGTGCAGCCAAGAGAAGAATTGCTATAAAACGTGCAAAGTTTAAGAAGGCATCACCTGAAAAGTTAAAACAAAGAGCAAGAAAACTTGCTATTAAAATGATGAAACAAAAGTATGCGAAAAAATCAATTGCAAACTTAACAAATGCAGAAAAAGCAAGTTTAGAAAAAAGATTAGAGAAAAAAGGCGCTATGATTGATCGTATTGCCAGAAAACTTATAAAGGTTGTTCGTAAAAAAGAATTAGAAAGACTTAGAAAAAAGGATAATTAAATGAAACTAATTACAGAAGTAAATGAAGAAATCAATGTCCTTATAGAAGGTAAAGGTTCTAGTAAGAAGGAATACTTCATAGAGGGTATCTTTCTTCAATCTGATGTAAAAAATCGCAATGGTCGAGTTTATCCTTTTGAAACTTTGCAAAAAGAAGTTGCAAGGTATAATAAAGAATACATCAATAAGAATCGTGCATACGGAGAATTAGGACACCCAGATGGACCAACCATCAATCTTGAGAGAGTTTCACACATGATTGAAGAACTTGAAGAAGTTGACAATAACTTCATGGGAAGAGCCAAAATCTTGGACACACCATACGGAAAAATAGTCAAAAACCTTATTGATGAGGGTGCCCGATTGGGAGTTTCATCAAGAGGTATGGGTTCTTTGAAGGCTGGTAAGAACGGAATTCAAGAGGTACAAAAAGATTTCTATCTTGCTACTGCTGCCGATATCGTTGCTG
>LULM01000232.1_pt1 | contig 16902 bp, 6 predicted proteins | sample 728151 | NCBI WGS metagenome assembly LULM01 (sample SAMN03860289, study PRJNA289734) | marine metagenome | biome: seawater column; feature: ocean; material: water; isolation source: Red Sea water column Station 149 - depth 200m | place: Saudi Arabia: Red Sea | collected 2011-10-15 | depth 200 m
ATTAAAAGGATAATACTTGGAGGGTTTCTGACTGTGAAGAATTATTAGGAGTCGCTCACATTAGATGATTGGAATTCGTTTTAAGCGGCACATTTACACCCAAAGCATTCTAAGATTTTTTTATATTTTTTCAGTTTTTTTAAGTGCAGATATTCTAATTTTTATACTGATTGATTCGATTTAAGTAAATTTAAAAAATCTAATTATTTTACTCTGACCCTAATTAATTTTATAAAATTAAACTTGTACAAGATTTAGTTTTATAATACATTTTATCTCAATACAGAATTAAAATTATATTTTTTAATATTTCAAACTAACGAAAATTGTCTTTCAGCCGAAAAGCCTGATTTAGCAGGTAAGCGCATTGAAGCTGGCTCCCCAAGCCGGACTCGAACCAGCGACCCGATGATTAACAGTCATCTGCTCTACCAACTGAGCTATTGGGGAACACAAACAGCTTCTGAAGGTTAATAAAATATAAATCTTTTTGGTTTCAGTTTCAATATTATTTTAATTCAGTAAACATTTTAAGTCATTGAAAGCACGTAGAGCTTGAAACATTAGATCCTGATGAGAAATCATCTACCATGAATTTTCAGTCAAGAACCTATAAGGGCATAAAGTTTGAACGTGCAAGGAACCTGAATGTCAAATTAATTCCGCGGTTTTACTTTTCAAAAATTTTATCCTATCTGCATTACTAACCTTAATCTTCTAAAAGACTCTTGGACTGAAAATTTTAATGGCCGCGAAATCCCTTCTAAAGAATAAATCGCAAGACATGCTGAATGCCAGAATGGCCAACAGGCCAATAGCGGTTGTAGGCATGTCCGCTTTGTTTCCTGATGCTCCAAATCTGAATCAATACTGGGATAACATAATCAACAAAATTGACAGCATCATCGATGTTCCTCAATCCCGATGGAACATCGAGGACTACTATGACATTGATTCTGAAGCTCCGGACAAAACTTACTGTAAAAGGGGCGGGTTCATACCAGACATTGATTTTAATCCAATAGAATTCGGCATTCCACCTAATATTCTGGAGGTAACGGATGTTACGCAGCTTCTGGGACTTCTGGTAGCAAAATCAGCTATGGAAGACGCTGGTTATGCAGATGCAGAAACTGAAGTTCTTGATGCAACTGGAGTTATTCTTGGCGTAACCGCCGGGATGAAGCTGCTAGGATCACTTACCTCCAGGCTTCAATATCCGGTATGGGAAAAAGTTCTAAGACGCAGTGGTATATCAGAAAACGACACAAAACAGATTATCGAAAAGATTAAAAAAGCCTATGTACCCTGGGAAGAAAATTCATTTCCGGGCATGCTGGGTAACGTAATTGCGGGGCGCATTGCCAACCGCCTGAACCTTGGAGGCACAAACTGTACTGTTGACGCAGCATGTGCAAGCTCATTAAGTGCCATGAAGATGGCAATCAGCGATTTGCTGGAATACCGCTCTGACATGATGATTGCCGGAGGTGTTGATGCAGACAACTCCCCGATGATGTATATGTGCTTCAGTAAAACACCGGCATTCACCTCAGGCGAAAATCCAAGGCCTTTTGACCAGGATTCTGGTGGTGTGATGATTGGGGAAGGACTGGGCATGGTTGTACTCAAACGCCTGGAAGATGCAGAACGTAACGGTGACCGCATTTACGCATTAATAAAAGGAATTGGATCATCAAGTGATGGAAAATTTAAAAGCATCTATGCCCCCCGTTCTTCAGGTCAGGCAAAAGCCCTCAAAAGAGCTTATGAAGACGCAGATGTGGAGCCTCTAAGCATAGGATTGCTGGAAGCTCATGGAACTGGGACTGACGCTGGGGATTTAGCTGAATTTGAAGGCCTGAAAGAAATTTTCAACTCTGGCAAAACTAAAAAATCAAGTTATCCAAAATATCAGCATATTGCCCTAGGAAGCATAAAATCCCAAATCGGTCACACCAAGGCTGCTGCAGGAGTTGCGGGACTGATCAAAGCAGCACTTGCCCTCCATCACAAAATTCTTCCCCCAACAATCAATATTGACAAGCCGAGTGATAAAATGGGGATTGAAAAAACACCCTTCTACCTCAACACTGAACCTCGCCCCTGGTTCACGAAAGGTGAACCAAGACGTGCCGGAGTAAGTTCATTTGGTTTTGGCGGTACTAATTTTCATTACGTTCTGGAAGAATTCCAGGCAGTTCATTCATCACCATACAGACTGCACAAAACTCCGGAGACTGTTTTAATCTCTGCAGCCACACCAGAGGAGCTGGATAAAGCCTGCCAGATGTTGATAACCGAATTAGAAACAGAAGGAGCTGAAAAACGACATCGCCAACTGGTTGAAAATTCAGGGAAAAATTCTATTCCAAAAACACACGCAAGGCTGGGATTTGTTACTGAATCCCTTGAAAACACTCTTGAACTGCTTGGACAGGCTAGCTCCACACTTGAAAGCAAAAAGGACCAGGTAGAGTGGAATGTGAAAAGTATTGCTTACCGGGAAAAGTCAATGAATACAAAAGGGAAAGTTGTGGCGCTTTTTTCCGGACAGGGTTCACAGTACATGAATATGGGCAAGGAATTATTGTTCAACTACCCTGTAATGACAGAATCCTTTAGTGCCCTTGATGAGCTTTTCACAAAGTCAAACAATAAAACAAAAGCTTCTCTTGAAACGTTATCAGAACTGGTTTTTCCAATTGCAGTTTTTGATGATAAAAAAAGAGAAGAGCAGGAAGCCAGGCTCCAACTCACAGAAAATGCACAGCCTGCAATTGGAGCAATTAGTGCCGGCTTTTTTCGCTTGCTTAGAGACAAAGGACTTTGTGTTGATTTTGCAGCTGGTCACAGTTTCGGAGAACTTACAGCTCTCTGGGCAGCTGGAGTGATAGATGAAGTCGACTATTACAAGCTGGCATATGCCAGGGGACAGGCGATGGCTGCTCCAGATGATCCAAATTTTGATGCTGGGAGCATGCTGGCAGTTATGGGGAAAGTTGAAAAGCTGGAAGGTGATATTGCAGATTTTCCGGAAGTGGTGATGGCAAATCTGAATTCAAAAAAACAAGTGGTACTTGCCGGACCAAATGAAGCAATCCTTAAAGCACATGATACACTGAAAGAAAAAAAATATACTGTTGTAAAGCTGCCCGTTTCAGCCGCATTTCATACACCGCTTGTTGGCCACGCTCAAAAGCCTTTCTCAAAATCCATCCGTGAGGTTATATTCAAGAAGGCTAAAATTCCCGTTTATTCAAACGCCACAGCAAAAGCATATCCATCTTCTGCAAAAGCAATTCAAAAACAGCTGGAAACTCACATTCTAAACACAGTACGTTTCCGTGAAGAGGTTGAGAATATTCACCGGGATGGCGGTAGGATCTTCATAGAATTTGGTCCAAAAAATGTACTCACAAAGCTGGTTGAAAACATTCTGTCCGGAAAAGATTTTTCTGCCATTGCACTCAATGAAAACCCAAAAAAAGACAGTGACCTCCTTTTCCGGGATGCAATGGTTAGGCTTTGTGTGCTTGGTTTGCCTGTGGAAATTTTAGATCCATATTCACTTCCTGCAAAGGAATTGCCTGAGAATAAATCCGCGTTGAGTGTGCGTCTGAGCGGAACAAATTATGTAAGTGATGCCACACGAAATGATTTTGAAAACGCACTTAATGATGGTTTCAAGGTAAAAAATGTGGTTACATCTGATTCAAATTCGAACAAAATAAATTATCCTGATTCACTTAGTGAGGGTGCTGAAAAGATACATTCTGTTGAAATTAACGAAGTGAATTCTATCCCTGCTCCAGAAGAAAAAACAGTGAAGGATCAAACATCTACCATGGAACATCCTGAGCAAAACATGCAGCAAAAAACTCCTCTGCAAAATAGCAAAGATCCGAAACATACTGCAAATCCTGGGAATAGTTTATCAGGGTTCTTCCAGCAGCAGAATGAGACCCTGCAGGTACATCGTCAGTATTTAGAACAGCAGTCTGAGTATTCCAGGACAGTCTACAAATTGATGCAGCAGCAAATTGAACTTGTATCACATGGATCAAGTATTCCACCTGAAGTTGACAGGCAGATGCAGTTATTTCATGCACATCAAAGCGAAACATTGCGTGTACATGAACAGTATTTGAACCAGCAGTCAGAACAGACCCAGTCGGCATTAAGCATAGCTGGTCACCAGTTTGGTGATTCAAGTCAGCTATTAGCTCAGACTTCTTCATCAACAACACTCCTGCAACCAGTACAACCTCCAGTTCCCATCGAACCAGTCAAGGAATCACCTACTCCTGTAGTGGTTCAAACACCTGTTGTTGAGCCGACTGCTGCCGAATCAGTTTCTTCTGCAGTTCCAGACAACGAGATTATAAGGGAAACAGCAGTACCGGAACCAATTTCGCCGTCCTCGATTGCCTCGGATGATTCTGCAGGAAGTGTTATGCAGATCATGATGGCTGTTGTGAGTGAGAAAACAGGATACCCGCAGGAGATGCTTGAACTTGGAATGGATATAGAATCCGATCTGGGAATCGATTCAATCAAGCGTGTTGAAATTCTTGGTGCGGTACAGGACAGGGCACCTGAACTTGATGAAATCCCGGCTGATGAGCTGGTTGAAATGCGTACACTGGGGCAAATTGTGGAGTATTTGCAAATCAGTTTAAACAAGAACACGGCAACCGAAATTGAATCAATAACAGCTCCTAGGAAACTGTCTCCGCTCCAGTTGATGACATCACATCTGCTTTGATGGGAATAGTCAGTGAAAAAACCGGGTATCCACAACAGATGCTGGAGCCAGAAATGGACATGGAATCTGATCTAGGTATTGATTCTATCAAGCGTGTTGAAATTCTAGGTACTGCCCAGGAAAAAATCCCATCACTGCCTGAAATTCCTGGAGAGCAATTAGCAGAACTGCGCACCCTTGGACAGATTATTGAGCACCTGAATCAGATGCTTGGAGAAAGTACTCCCCCAAAACAGATTGACTCCGCAATGGTCACTCCTGCCCAAAGTGGTTCCGGAACAGCGGCCCAGGATCCAGAACAAATATTCCTGTCCATCATCAGTGAGAAAACAGGCTACCCTCCGGAAATGCTGGAACTGAACATGGACATGGAAGCAGATCTGGGCATCGATTCAATCAAGCGTGTTGAAATCATGTGGTCACTGCAGGAGAGCTTACAGGATTTACCGCAAATTGGTGCAAATGACGTCGCCGAACTCAGAACAGTTGGCCAGATAATTGATTATATAAAATCAGTCCTTCCAGACCATACAAAAGAAACTTCTGTATCAAAACCAATGATTCTGGAAGAAGATGAAAAGCCTACCTCTAACGAAGAAAGTAGCTCCGGTGGAAACGGTGACGGCAGTGTAAAGGAAGTTTCTCTTCAAGTAACTGGAGAAATTGCGCCCGCACTTTTGAGTATCATCGGTGAAAAAACAGGCTACCCGCCGGAAATGCTTGATCTGAATATGGACATGGAAGCAGACCTTGGAATAGACTCTATCAAGAGAGTTGAAATTATGTGGTCACTGCAGGAGCAGCTTCCTCACTTGCCCCAGGTCAGCGGAAGTGAAGTGGGTGAACTTAGAACATTGAAGGAGATTGCCGATCATTTGAGCTCGCTTGTGCCATCAGACTTACATGATTCCCCAATTATTCCTGCACCGATTTCAGATAGCTCTGTTCCAGTAAAAAAAAAATCCTGAATCAAAGTTCTGAAGGCAAAGTCCCGGAACACCAAGTTACACTCAGCCTGGCCGAGACGGTGCCTCTCGCTCCTCCTGACTTGCTACACAGTATACTTCCGGAAAATCCTCTCTGCCTGATAACCGATGACTGTTCATCTCTGGCCCCGAGTCTGGCTGCAGAATTAATAAAACAGGGATGGAAAACTGCAGTGCTTCGATTTGCAGGAACATCTGTCTTTTCAACAAAGAAACGAAAGTCATTCCCAAAACAAACTTTGTTAATAGAACTTTCTTCCTCAGAAGAATCTGATCTTCAGTCATCACTGAAAGACTTGGAGGCAAAACACGGAAAAATTGGAGGTTTGATAAATCTCAATCCGGCTTTTGCAGCATCAGATTCATTAAACCTAGAAGACGGAGAAAATGTTTTTCTCAAGCATGTTTTCATCACAGTTAAAAATACTGCTGCATCCATAAACCTGGCTTCAAACTCAGGAACCCGGCGCAGTCTTTTTATTTCAGTTTGCAGAATGGACGGACAGCTGGGAATGGGTTACGGGGAATATGGTGCAGTCGTAAGTGGACTTTCAGGATTGGTCAAAACCGCTAGCATTGAGTGGCCAGAAGTTTTCTGCCGCTTTATTGATCTACATCCGAAGCTGAATGCAGATGAAGCAGCGAATAGCATTATGCAGGAGCTGCATGATCCTGATTCAAACATTAAGGAAGTCGGATATTTCCACTCAGATAAATCTGCTGTCGATCGAGTAACCGTTTCTCCAAATAAAGTCAGGGATCTAACAACTTCAGATACAGACAGTTCCGTGACACCAGAATCAGTGTTTTTAGTCAGCGGAGGTGCAAGAGGTGTTACGGCTGAATGTGTGATCAAACTGGCTGAAACGCAACCCTGTAATTTTATCTTGCTGGGACGATCCAAAGTTGAAGAAGACCCTTCATGGGCGAGTGCCGCAGGTAATGACGAGACCAAACTCAAAAAGGAGGCAATGAAGGCTCTGGTTGATTCAGGAGAAAAACCAACTCCGGCAAAGGTCGATTCAATGACCAGCAATGTGAAAGCAGCAAGGACAATACGCAACACCCTGGAACGTATTAGAAATACAGGCAGCAGGGTTGAATACATAAGCACCGACGTAACCAATTCAAAAAAAATGAAATCAGCGATTACACCTGCAGTCAAAGAATTTGGTGCGGTAACCGGGGTGATTCATGGAGCGGGAGTTCTGGCAGACAAGATTATTGAGAAAAAAACAAGTGCCGATTTTGACAGAGTTTGTTCAACCAAAATTAACGGAATTGATGCCCTTTTAAAATGCGTTAATCCAAAAAAATTAACTCATCTACTAATGTTTTCATCTGCTGCGGGTTTTTACGGAAATGCTGGCCAGTCTGATTACGCTGCTGCAAATGAGTCTCTCAACAGGATCGCCCTTTTGTTCAAGCAAAAATATCCGAAATGCCATGTAACTTCATTCAACTGGGGACCATGGGAAGGGGGGATGGTTACCCCTGAATTGAAACGGTTATTTGAGGATCGAAATGTTGAAGTTATATCAGTTCAAGACGGTACTCGTGTTTTTGTCGAAGAGGCAACATCAGCCGGACAGGAAACTCCTATTGTTCTTATTGGGAATTCCATGGGAGCCCCACAGCAGCCTAAAAATGATTCTCCAAAATGGGTAGTTTCACGAAAGATTAATTTGGACAATAATCCTGTGTTTCATGATCATAAGATAGGCAGAACTTCTGTCTTACCCGCTGTACACGCCATCAGTTGGATGATAGATGCATGTCTTCAGAAATACAACGGATTCAGTTTTTCGAGCTGTAAAGACTTCAAGGTGCTGAATGGTGTAAAATTTGATAAGACACTGGCAGATCGATACAGTTTAAATTTCAAGGAAACTGAAAGGAAAGATGGTAATGTTGCTGAGATAGAGGTGCAGGTATCAAGTAATCCAGGCAAACTCCAGAGGTTTCATTACAGTAGCCTGATCAGGCTTGTACATGAACCTCCTGAAGTCCCAATGAATGATCTTGTGGATTTAAACAACACGCACAATCTTCCAGGGTCGGCGTTTTATCAGGATGGCACATTATTTCACGGACCTAAATTTCAAGGCATCCAGCAAGTACTTAATATAAGTGAGCATGGTTTGACACTTGAGTGTCTTCTTCCAGAAATTACTGTCCTCGAACAAGGGGCGTTTGCATCAGATAATTTCAATCCATTTGCTATTGACCTTGCCTTTCAGGCAATGCTGATCTGGGCATGGCAATTTCAGAAATCAGGAAGTCTCCCGCTTAGTATGGATATGCTTGAGCAATTCCGGCTTGCTCCATTCGGGAGCAAGTTTTACCTGAGCATGTCAGTTAAAAAAAATTCACCAAGCTCAGTTAATGCCAACCTGCTTCTGCATGATAAGAACGGATTATTATATTCCAGGGTAGAAGGAGCCGAAGTTACTATAAGTCCATCGTTAAATAAATTATTTGGGAAAAAGAATGCAAGTATTCCCTGAGGAAAACCAATCAAACGCATTCCTCAATGATTTGAAATTATTTTTTCATTGAAAACATTCTTTCGTCATCATCCTGCTCGGATTCATGAATTCTCGTTACAGCAAAGATATGGCAGAAAGCTAAACCACTGTTAGTCAATTAAGTTTCCTGCGCAAAGTATAAAAGACCAAACCTTCAGAATTATTATCGTAAAATAAATGCAGCCTATCGCCGTCATTGGCCTCTCATGCCTTTTTCCTGAAGCAGATACACCCAAGCAGTTTTGGGAAAACCTGCTTCAGGATAAAAATACCTGTACCCTTGTCTTAGAGGAAAATCTTGAAGCTGATCCATTGCAATACTCAGCTGATAAAAAAGGAGTAGCGGATAAATTTTACAGTTCACGTGGTGGTTACATCAAGGATTTTTCAATGGATCCTGAAGGTTTTATGCTTCCTCCAGATACTATTAAGAAACTGGGGTCGACTTTTCAATGGCCTTTATACACTGCACGTGAAGCACTGCTGGACAGTGGATATTTAAACAGAACAGAGGTACTGGGAAAATGCGGATTGGTGCTTGGGAACCTCTCATTCCCCACTAGGGAATCAAATCATTTAATCCTTCCCTTTTACCAGAAGGCCATTCAAAAAATGATGTGCGAGGCATTGGACCACCCTGAATTCAGCTTACATCCTTTTGCCACTGAAAAAGATTTTGCCTGGGAAAATTCTCGTATTTCAGGACTTCCTGCTTCCATTGTTGCTAAGTCTTTGGGTTTGTCTCCCTACAGATTCACTATTGATGCTGCATGCGCTTCTTCCTTGTACGCAGTTGCTTTAGCCTGCAGTTACCTTGACGGAGAAAAAACAGACCTGATGCTTGCCGGTGCAGTAAGTGCTGCTGATCCGTTTTTTGTTAATATGGGTTTTTCAATCTTTCAGGCATATCCTGAACCAGATGAAAGGAGCAACCCGCTTGATAATAATTCAGGAGGGCTTTATGCCAGCCAGGGTGCAGGAATGTTCGTGCTAAAACGTCTTTCTGACGCAGAGCGTGACGGTGACAGGATACAAGCAGTTATTTCAGGAGCAGGTTTGTCAAATGACGGACGGGGTCAGTTTGTTCTAAGTCCAAACTCAAAAGGTCAGGTTCTGGCTTTTGAAAGAGCATACCAGTCTGCCGGTGTCGATGCAGGGGAAATTGACTACATAGAATGCCACGCCACTGGAACACCACTAGGGGATAAAGTGGAACTTGATTCGATGGAACGATTTTTTGCAGCTGAAGAAACTTCTGTGGAGAAGAAAAGAAGGCCTCTGATCGGTTCAGTAAAATCAAACCTGGGTCACATGCTGACTGCCGCAGGAATGGGGGGCATGACAAAAGTCATTTTATCACTACAGCAGGGGAAAATTCCTGCAACTGTTGGAGTTGTGGAACCAATGAGTTCTAAAAATGATGGGATATTACCAAATCAGATTGTCCGGCAGTCAATGGAATGGCCTCACAAAAAATCAGAACGAAAGGCTGCAGTGAGTGCATTTGGCTTTGGAGGCACTAATGCACACATTATCTTTGAAACAGGAAAGAAAGGAGACAGGAAATCCAGTCAAAAAAAACCGCGACTGAAAAGCACTCCTTTACCTATGGCAATTGTCGGAATGGAAGCCATTTTTGGAGGCTGTAATGGATTGCATGAGTTTTATCAAACAGTTTATGACAATAAGCAGCATTTCCGCTCTTTACCTCCCGAACGCTGGAAGGGAATGGAGCAATATACTGAATTGATTGATCTGCCGAAAGGTGCATGGCTGAAATCATTTGACATTGATTTTCTACGCTTCAAGCTGCAGCCCAATCCAAAAGAGCACTTAATCTCTCAGCAATTGCTAACTCTGGAAGTAACCGACAAGGCAATCAAATCCACTAAACTGCAGGAAGGACAGAATGTTGCCGTACTGGTGGCAATGGAGACAGAACTTGAAATTCACCGTTTCAGGGGCAGGGTCAATCTTTCTACCCAAATAGAAGACAGCCTGAAAGAGGCAGGAATTGATTTGAGTAATGCTGAGCAGCATCAATTAATTGAAGCCTGCAAGGACAGTCTTTCTGAGGAAGTGCCGATTAACCGTTTTACCAGTTTTATCGGCAACATTATGGCATCACGAATTTCTTCATTATGGGATTTTTCCGGTCCAGCCTTTACTGTTTCCTCTGAAGAAAATTCAGTTTCAAGGTCCCTTGAAATAGCACAGATGCTGCTTGACGCACAAACTGTGGAAGCGGTTGTAATCACTGCAGTAGATCTTGCGGGGAGTCCTGAACAAGTAATGCTGCGTCAAAGAAATATCCCGCTGAACACCGGAAAGCCTACACTCAGTTTCGATAAGGGTGTCAACGGCTGGATGATAGGCGAAGGAGCAGGGAGTGTTGTTTTAAAATCCTGTGAGGATGCAAAAAAAGACAAAGAAAAAATTTACGCCACTGTTGACTCCATTGCTTTTTCAAGAACAAGTTCTTCAAAAGATATTGAAGATTGTGCAAAAAAGGCCATGAAATTTGCCAGTGTAAAACCTGATCAGATAGGTCTTTTGGAGGTTTGCGCAAGCGGAAGAGATGTTGATGATAAATTCGAGATGGAGGGCCTGACCAGGGCATTTTCAGGAGATAAGCCCCGCTGCGCAATAGGAGGAATTAAGGCCAATATTGGACACACATTTGCTGCTTCAGGAATGGCAAGTTTAATAAAAACGGCGCTTTGTCTTAACCACCGATTTATTCCTGGAGTACCACAATGGGAATCTCCGAAGGCCGAACTGCACACCGGAAATATTTTTTATGTTCCAGAAGATTCAAGACCATGGCTTATTCAGCCCGGAAATACAAAAAGGTACGCTGGAATCAGCGTAATAGGACAGGACCAGATTTGCTCAAATGTTATTCTTTCTGAAGCACCAACTGAGTTACGCAAAAAGATAGAAATTGCAGAGCCGGGAGATTTACGTTTATTCCTTTTACCCGGACAGGAAATGACCGAAATAAAAAAAGGGCTGAATAATCTGGAAAATGATCTGAACTCTGGTCATGGTCTTGTGTCAACCGCCGACCGGTATTATCGGCAATATGAGAAAAACAAATCAAGATTTGCCGCGGTACTCCTTGGTTCCTCACGAGATGAATTACAGAAAGAAATTGAAGCAGCAAAATCCGGAGTTGAAAAATCTTTTTCCGGAAATGGTGACTGGAGCACTCCAAGAGGCAGCATGTTCAGTGCGAACCCATTGTCAAGAGAAGGCAAAGTCGCGTTTACATATCCAGGAGGTTTCAGCGCCTATGTTCATTGCGGGCGTTCCCTCTTCCAAATGTATCCGGGGCTGCACCAGCTTGACGAGCAGCTTATGAACCAAACCGGACCTTCTGACAAACGTCAGGGAAGCAACTATTTGAGTATGCTCTTGCAGGAGCAAAGGCTATTTCCAAGAACTTTAAATTGCTTAAGCGATGTTCAGTTAAAAGAACTTCAGGAAGATTTTTTTCACACCCCGATTGCAATGTTTGAAAGTGGGGTCAGCTCCGCTGTACTAAACACCCACGTTATGCGCAAAGGGTTTGGTCTGGAACCTGATATTGCTTTTGGTTACAGCATGGGAGAAATCTCCATGCTGTATGGACTGGGTGTATGGGAAAGCATGTGCAACATGAGCCATGTTCTTAATACTTCCAGCCTCTTCAAAGACCGACTTGCAGGATCAATGAATGCCGTGCGTGAAGCTTGGAATCTTAAATCGAATGAATTCCATGATGACCCGCTCTGGGGCTGTTATTCGATCCAGCTTCCTGCTGTAGAAGTCCAGGCAGTTGTGGACAAGGAACCACATGCCTATTTAATTCTGATCAACACGCCAAGGGAATCAGTTATTGCCGGTGAACCGGCTGCATGTCTGCGAATTATTGAAAAACTTGGTGAAAAGCCAACACCCATTCCTGTTACAGATGTGGTGCACTGTGATCCTGTTAAAACGGAGTATGAGGAAATAAAACGCGTACATACCGATAAGGTGATTGAATGTCCGGATATTGATTTTTATTCTGCTATTGATTATGAAATTTCAAAACTGGACAGTGAAACTCTCGCGCACAACATTGCGACAATATATGGTAAAACCGTTGACTACAGCCGACTGATAAACAAGGTTTATCAGGATGGTGCCAGGATTTTTGTTGATTTGGGTCCGCGTACTACCTGCTCGAAATGGATTAGTGAAACTTTGGAAGCAAAGCCCCATCTTTCCATAAGCGTAAACCGCAAGGGAACCGACAACAGGGTAATGATACTTCAGGCACTGTCCAGCCTGATCAGTCACCAAGTTCCAGTTAATCTTGACCCGCTTTTTCCAGAGCTTCACACTCAACCGGAAAAGCAGCTCCTGCAAAAAATCAATCTTGGAGGAATACCGATACAACAAATTTTTGCAAAAGGCATCGAAGGACTGAATCTGCGTACAGATGAACAAACTGAGACTTATTTAAAGCCACGGCCTGTTTCAGCTCCTATCCATGCTGGTGCTACATCTTTAAGGCATACAGATGAATCGAAGAAAATTAAGCGACAAAGTTCTGAGTCTCTCCTACATTCACAGCGTCTGATTGAGCCAGTTTGGGGCAGCACCGCAAACGAATTGCCTGCGTTAAGCATCTCCTCAATTACAGGCTTTCCCGGTGAATTTGGTTTACGCAGGAATGCTGCACACTCTGCATTCCTAAATCTGCGTAAGAATGGTATGAAGCAGTTTGCTGGGATGATCAGCTCCATAATGGGAAATCGGACACTAATTACAACTGATCAGGTTCAAACTGAAAATAAGATCATACCTCATACATCTGCGCAGAGAGTGGATGCACAAGCAGAGCACAAAGCTGTAATTTTTGACTATCAAGATTTAAAGGAAATTGCGGGAGGCAGTATAGCCAGTGTATTCGGTGCAGACTACAAGGCAATAGACAGTTACAGCAGATGTGTACGACTACCAATGGAGCCATATTTACTTGTAAGCCGAGTAACAAAACTTGATGGCAAGCTGGGAGAATTCAAGCCCTCAACTGTTACCACAGAATACGACATTCCAAACAAAGCCTGGTATACAACTGACGGACATATCCCCTGGGCTGTGGCAGTTGAGTCTGGTCAATGTGACCTGCTTCTCATCAGCTACCTGGGTATTGACTTTGAGTGCAAAGGTGAAAAAGTGTACCGCTTGCTTGACTGTACATTAACCTTCCTTGACGACATGCCTCGAGAAGGCGAAACCTTACGCTATGAAATATCCATTAATTCCTTCGCCAGGCACGATCAGAACCTTTTATTTTTCTTTAATTATGAATGTTTTGTAGGAAATAAAATGGTGCTGAGAATGGATAACGGATGCGCGGGGTTTTTCTCAGATGATGACCTGGCACATGGAAAAGGTGTGATTCATACGGAGCAAGAGCAGAAGCTTAAGAAAAATGTAGAAAAACTTCATTTTCCTCAACTTCTGAATTGCCCAATATCATCTTTTACACGCAGTGACCTTCTGGAAATATCTGCTGGAAACCCGGCTGGATGTTTTGGGGAGGAATTTAATCAGTACGGCAAAAATCCCTCATTGAAAAACGCTCCTGATCAGTTCCTGATGTCAGACCGAATTTTGTCAGTTGAAGCACACGGAGGCTCCTTTGGTCTTGGATACATAATCGCAGAAAAGGACCTGACTCCTGATGACTGGTATTTTCCTTGCCATTTTAAGGATGATCCGGTGATGGCCGGTTCTCTGATGGCAGAAGGCTGTGTACAGCTACTTCAGTTTTTTATGCTTTATATTGGACTCCAGACCCTAGTAGAGGATGCCACATTTCAGCCAATACACGAATTACCGCAAATAGTACGCTGCCGGGGACAGGTAATCCCTGGTAATCCAAAAATGACCTATCATGTTGAAGTCAAGGAAATTGGGCTTGAACCACACCCTTACGCGATTGCAGATATCGATATCCTGGCAGGTGACAGAATCGTAGTTGATTTCCGCGATCTTGGCGTTCAACTGGCTGAAAAATCCTCTCAGGCACGTGTCAGAAAAAACCAGCGTATTGCATTTAATAAAGAAGACAATATTGAGCTGACAAAAAAGAATAAAATAAAAACTTCAGGAAGTCAGCTCGTGGCGGACGAACAAATGATCCGGGAATTTGCACTTGGAGATATTGACAAATGTTTTGGCCCAGACTTTTCCATTTACAGGGGACGATCAATACAGCGCAATCCAAATGGTGATTTGCAACTAATTTCCAGAGTAACTGATTTGCAAGGAAAGAGGATGGAATTTGACAAGCCAATGACTTTGGTTAGTGAATATGATGTGCCGAAAGATGCATGGTATTATCTGGATAATTCTCACCCCTCAAACATGCCATATTCGGTATTGATGGAAATTGCCCTGCAACCTTGCGGTTTTTTATCCACACACTCCGGAGCAATTCTGTCTTATCCGGAACTTGACTTATGCTACCGCAACCTCGAGGGGAACGGTAAATTGCTCAGTAATCCCGAACTTCAGGGTAAGACAGTTGTAAATGAAGTTGAACTGCTTTCAACAGTTTCCTCTGGGGACACCATCATTCAAACACACAGCTTTTCACTGAGTTGCGGTGGACAGCAGTTTTATCATGGTGACACCATGTTTGGTTATTTTACCAGGGAAGCCCTTGATGCACAGGTAGGCCTTGACGGAGGGAAACACATTATACCCTGGATTGAGCAAAACTCTGGACAAAAATCCGCAGAGCTTGATTTAAACTCAAACAATTTTAGAAAAATTTTAGGTGAAAACAGCATTCGTCACCACTTTTACCTTTGTTCTGGGAAACTCTCATTCTCTGACAAAATTGTATTGATACCGAGTGGAGGAAAATTCGGGGAAGGCTATGCCTATGCTTACAAAAAGGTTAATCCAGATGACTGGTTTTTCCCCTGTCATTTTCACCAAGATCCTGTAATGCCCGGCTCTCTTGGTTTGGAAGCAATAATACAGGCAATGCAAGCATATGCAATATATCAAGGAATAGGAAATTCATTTCGTATTCCCCGTTTCTCAGCTGTTTTGAGTAGAGTGGCCTGGAAATATCGTGGCCAAATAATTCCTTCAACCAAGTACATGCAGCTGGACCTTCACGTTAAAAACATAATTAAAAAAGAAAAACAGGTGGTCCTGACTGCAGACGCAAATTTATGGAGGGAGAACTTAAGGATTTATGAAGTTACTGACATTGCAATAGGCATTTCAGAAACCGAGCAGTAATCAATATTGTTATAAAATTCTCGAATTTTAAATCAAATAGATGATCAAAGTTCTTTTATCCGGAGAGACTTTCTAATCAAAGGATAGCATACACCGCCTTCCCAACATCCTTGGTATCCGACTTCCAGAATACCGTTCATACTTCCACTTGTTTTAGGAGAAATATTTAAAGTTGTCTCCATCACATTGTAATAAACCTCACTTAAACCAAAAAAATCATCAAACTTTTCTGCTGCAGGAGGGAAATTAACATCATTAATGTAAAAATCACTACTGCTGAAAATGAATTTTTCCTTGTACAAATAGTAGTTTTCAGATATTTGCCAACGAACAACTATTTCATTAGGACCCGCCACTATGTGATCAACCACAAAGGCCTTATCTGCATCAAGTGGAACTGCATCGCTGAAAACTTCTACTGCATTTGCTGAAAATGCAGCAGCGTATAAAAAAATTGCTATTAAATAAAATTTAACAGGTTCCCTCGGAAACATAACCATTCATTTGATTTAATTTATAAATTTTTCAGCTGAGCAGCAGATTTTAAAATCGTTCATTCATCGTGATCTGTTGTACTGAAAGTAAAAGATGATACTTTACCTTTATCATCGAACTGAACTACCAGATCCTTTGCTTTTCTTTCACCAAACAGTGAATAATCATAGCTGCCATAAGTCCATGCCGGCTGCCCGTCCTTAATCCCAGAAAGCCATGGGGGCCCGAATAACCTGCGAATTTCATTTTTTGTAGTCACTCCATTAGTGATACTGGATACATTTGCCTCTGGAAAATCTTTGCCCAACGTTATGCATCCGGAAACAAACATGATCATCAATGATATTAAAATCAGTGCTAGAACATAGTTTGGTTTTACAGACTTTGCATCAGATTGTATCTCAAACATATTGGATTTCATTTTTTCCTCGTTTTTGTAAAGGTTTTTTATTTCATTGTTTCAGACTGCCCTCAGGAAAATTATCTTAACTATTTCTTATAGGTTTTTGACTCATTTAAAAAAAATCTTTAAACTCCACTTCTTTCACTTCTAAATATTGACTTTCTTTAGATTAATGTTTGTTGCCCAGACTACCATTTTGATAGCGAAGAACTTCAATTTCTCCATGTTCACTAACTCGGAGCACTGTCCTTTGTGAAAGCCAGTCTGGAACCACTTGCAAAACACTCTTGCATCCATCAACCTCAATAAATTTATCAAGATGGAAGTGCCCCACAAAATAATGATCTACATCCGGAAGTACAGAGTCTGCAAATTCCTTCATTTCCTTTTCAGGGAAATGGATTTTAAATTCCTTATTGGTATCTG
>LULM01000279.1_pt1 | contig 16760 bp, 18 predicted proteins | sample 728151 | NCBI WGS metagenome assembly LULM01 (sample SAMN03860289, study PRJNA289734) | marine metagenome | biome: seawater column; feature: ocean; material: water; isolation source: Red Sea water column Station 149 - depth 200m | place: Saudi Arabia: Red Sea | collected 2011-10-15 | depth 200 m
CATACGTAATGGATAGAGAGGTTCTTTCCCTGTATTTGATTTACTAATAAAGTTATTGCACCAAGCGTGTTTTCCTAGATCCAAGATAATCTCTAGGTTCTTCTTGTTACATGATCTACATTGCATATTAAAGCCCTGTTATGATTTTAAACTAGTGTAGTAATTTACCATCTCTTTCATACCATTTTCCAGCGATGTAAAATCACACGCTCCAAGCATTTGATTAGGTTCTAGTTTCTTTGATTTAACACCTTCAAATGCAGAGGTATCGAATTGTATCTCTTCGTAATTATAATCTAAATGACCACAGATTGTTCGTGCATAGTCTTTGATTCTAAATTCTGTCCCCGTTCCTAAATTTATGATCTCGTTGTCAGCTTTAGCTTTATCAATAGAGTCTACAATCATTTTAACTGCGTCTCCTATATATACCAATTCTCTGCACTGATTTCCACTACCCCACAACACTACAGGACCAGCCTCTTCGTATTTAGCAGCATAGACCTTTTTTAATATATCGAAAATAAAATGAGAATCTCCTTCATCAAAATCTGGCCCATATAAAGTATTAGGAATGAAGTATATATATCTCATATCATACTGTTCTGCAAGAGCCTGCATCCCCGAAAGAAGCATTCTTTTTGTCATCGCATAGGTGAACAAATCTTTGTCTGGCGGTCCCGAAATATAGTTCTTCTCAGTTTTTACCATGTCAGGAGGATAAGCACAGCTGGTTCCAAAAGCAATAAGCTTAGCTTGGGGCTGATGATTCTTCCAATAAGAAAGTATATTTGTATTTATTTTTTGATTGTTTATCCACTGATCTCCCTGATTATGTAAACAAAAATCCCCGGCTTGCGTCCATGCAGCTAGATGAAAAATATAATCAAACTTAGTATTGTTATAAATATGTAAACTTTCATCTTCCAAAAGGTTGGCTGTTTCTGTGTCGCATATACAAATGTTGCAGTGTGGAAATTTTTCACGAAGACCCTCTTTTAAGTGTCTGCCAAGAAAACCTCGATGACCAGTTATTAGAATGTTTTCGCTTAATAATTCTTCCCATGCGAAGGCTTCGACATACGGATTTTTAGTCCCATCCGCCTTATCAAATCGGGCTGCACATATCTTACCCATTGCATGCTTACATTCTCTATATGCTTTTTCTTTTCTTAACACGCCAACCATCTCAGAGAAAATTTTAAATTCTTTTTCTTGGTCGTGCGGAGTATGAGCATATGAATCGTCTCTTACGGTATGAATAGAAAGCTCTTTTGGTATTACGTAGAAACCATAAGTGAATGCGATTGCGTTTAAGAAAAACCAGTCAACATGAAAATCTAATATTGAGTTTAATCCTCCGAACTCTATTAGTGTTTGGCGATCTATGCTCGAACCATGCCCCGGTATATATTTTGTTCCGCTGGCACTAAAATCCTCGGGAGTAACAAATCCTCCTCGCGAATAATTAGCTGATGCAACTATCTTGATTCTTGTGTCATTTAATGCAATAGCTTGTTTTTGTTCTTTTACAAAGTCAGGCAGAAGGTAATCATCAGATGCTCCAAAGTATACAAACTTGCTTATGCTGACCATTAAGGCTTCGTTACATCTTTTTACTGCTCCAGCATTCTCTTTGTGAAGAAAAAGTTTGACATTAAGTTGGCGGTTATCACGTTTAAAATCCCTCATTAATTTTTTGCTGTTGTCGGAAGAGCCATCGTCAATTAATATTACTTCATCAGGAGGTACTGTTTGTGATGCTATAGACTCTAATTGACGAGGCAAGAAGTGGCCATGATCTTTGTTGGAAATAATTATACCTAAACCATTATCCTTGATTACTTTTTGTTTAGTAGTCTTCTTTTTTGAGACACTCATTCTCCTACTCCATTTTTATCTAATAGATGTTTATAAAAAATCTTATTTCTTTGTTCTATAAGATCTTTTGATTTGTATACTCTGGACTCTTTCCATTCATCGGACTGAAGTAGAAAACAATTTATTCTGGCAAAACACTCAGACATCATCTGATAGCGACAAATCCGATATGCTTCTTCTTCATCCAAAATACGTTTCATTGTATTAAATATTTCCATCCATGTATTATCATCATATTTTTGGCTAGAGTATGAGTCTGGGTGCGAATGACTAATAACTAATTCTTCTTCGAGACAATAGAAACCATAGGTATGGGCAATTGCCATCAAGACAAACCAGTCAGAATGCCATTTTAGTTCTGCTTTATATCCTCCGAATTTAAGAAGCGTGTTCCGATTAATACAAGCGCTGCGACCGGGAATATAAGGTGTTATTGAAATGTCTTGTGGTTTTGTAAAAAAACAATCTGGTTCGTGGTGCATGTGCCGCCTGAATAGAGACAGATTATTCCGTATGTCTCTAGATAACACTTGGTCGCTTTGAGCGTTATGGAAGTGAGGACTTGTTCTATCGTAATAGGCCGTAGCGACACATAGCTCTATATCTCTGTTGGAAGATAGGGCCTTTCGAATCTTTTCTACGAATTGTGGCAAGAGCTGTCCCGCCGACTTGATGGTGGAAAACACAAACCTACATTTACTATGGTGAATACCTTCTGTAGCTCTGGTTCCCCAACCTAAGTTTATATCATAAAGAAAAAGCCTTACATTAAGGTGAGGATTGTCACTTTTAAAATTTCTCATCACCTCCTTGCTATTGTCGGAAGAGCCATCATCAATCAATATTATTTCATCAAAAGGAATTGTTTGCGATACTATAGACGATAACAGTCGAGGCAAGAATTCGCCATGGTCTTTGTTGGAAAGAATTATACTTAAAAGGTTACCCATTCACCTGCTCCTACATGTGGGTATTTGGTCTTGATATAGCTATATTTTATTTCATGCTTACTTAATCTTGAAGGAGGCGTATTCTGAAAAAAATCTTGTGAGCCCCATGTCGCTTGTGTGGGAGCGCCCACGCTATACCCATTGTCTTCGATTATAAACATCAGAGGAAGCTCATTATTTTCAACAAACTTCAAAGACTCCTGATAGATTCCTGTTTCTCTACCCATATCTCCAACAAAACACCACACCATTTCGGAAGCCCTCTTCTTTTTAAGGGCGAGAGCTGCTCCAGTCGCTATAGATAGTGTTGATCCTACGATTGCGGATGTGAAAAACTTTGGGTTGGAACAGTTTATGGACATGCTCCTACCCATCATTATCTGTTCCTTAAGCCATATCGGATCTATACCATGAAGCAACGCATGGTAATGGTTTCTCCAAGTAGAAAACACCCAGTCCTCAGATGATATGTCCTCAAAAATCTGTATTAATTGATCTTCATTACCATCTGAAAGATGAATAGGGGCTAAAATTTTAGCCTGTACAAACTCATTCTTTATATCGGTTTCAAAGTCTATCAATTGCTGCTTATTCATTATTCCAATTTTCTACAACTAAATAACTATTACCGTGGTCATTATATGCTGCTTTATATGTTTCTAATATATTTTCTGGTTGTGTAACTTCTATTACTTTTATATTGGGACACATTAAACGGAAGGCTTCTGTATGATTTTGTGTGTGTTGAGGGCCAGCATCTAAGGGTTTGTTACCACCTACTGCTGTTCGAATTATAACTTTAGGCTTATCACTATCTCTATATAAATATTTTAATTTGTCTAGATGGTTTACTATCTGGTTGGTAGCCAGTATTAAAAAGTCAAAGCGAGGATAAATAGATATTGGAATATATCCTTCCAAAGAAAGACCTATCGAAATTCCCATTTGCATTTCTTCAGCGACAGGCATTTCTAATTTTTTTTTATCGGAAATGTCTATGAGATTGTTATACATTTGATTTTCTGGATACATAATATTTTGTCCTACAAATATTGTATTCGGCTGTATTGCAAGCCACTCCATCGTTTCTTTAAGTTCTTTTTTTATTTCCATAAAAAATTTCTTTAACTGGGTATTGACATGTCCACTTTTACATCTTTATGATAGGCTTTCTCTCATTCCCCCATCTTGATAGGGCAATATTAATATCCTCTAATTTGTATTGGTTTTCTGTAATAATTGAAAAGTCTTCTAGATGTTTTGAATAGAGAGGGATGTCTAGGTCTAGATCGGTAGTCCCTCCAGCACTCCCCCTTAGAGATTTTCCTTTTATAAGATCAAACGGATCAATTTCTATGGTCGCGTCTTTGGGGGGATTGCCAACCATAATAAGAGTCCCTTTTTTTAGCTTCTTCCATCCAAATTTAAAAGCGTCGATACTTCCTGTAACGTCAACAATATAATCAATCTCATTATTATTATACTCTCGGATACCTGTCGTTTGAAGAATATTTTTCCTAACTTCGGAAAGATCATATCCGTATGTATCTTTGGCAATTTTGGAAGCCCAGATACAGGCTGCTGCTCCTACTCCTCCCAGCCCCAGAACAAGAACGCTACTTTCCGAGACATTTTCAATCTCATTTTTTATAACTCCAGCTCCAGTAGGTATGCAACAACCTAAAAGCGGCCCATATTTATGTAGGTGAGAAGGTAGTGTAAGTGGAACAACCCTATTTTCAGAAACCACTGAATATTCTGAAAGGGTACATGCTTTTCCAGAGTTTACATTTCTGTATGAAATGGGTTCGCACTCTAGACCCTTCCCCTTTATCCAGCTTATTACTACGAGGTCTCCTTTTTGTACCTTGTGAACATCCCTTCCTATGTCTATTACTTTGCCATATCCTTCATGGCCCAGAGTATGCGGAAGAAATTTATCTTCTCCCTTAAGACCGTTGATTTCATTTAGCTGACTACCACAAACAGATGAATAAAATACCTCCACTAGGAGCTGCCCTAATTTTAATTTAGGAACTTCCAGATCTACTATTTCAAGAGGTTTTTTTATTTCGGTTAGAATTGCTGCTTTAAATTTCATTTCTTTAGTTGTGTTTATTCTTTATGGTATGAACCAGTAGTAATCTCCGGTGTATCCCACTTCTTTAAAAAGAGACTTCCAGTCTGTCACACTCATCATAGTTTGTGCAGTAAGATTCCAATCTCTCATTCTTTGTTCTTCTTCATCAGTATTCCACGCATCCACAGTTAAGAAACAATTTTTACCTACCCTTTCAAGTTCTTTCAAAGCTAGAATGCAGTCAGATGTATCTAAGTTGTGAATAGTATTAATAGAAACAACCAAATCAAATTCATTGTCATTAAACATACTTAAGTCTTTAGCATTTGCTATAGATAATTTATCTTTAACTTTTGGATGTCCTTGGGACGTAGCCCATCGTGACACATCAATACCGCGAACATAAATATCAGGAACTTGAAGGGTAAAGTCATAAAGCATAAAGCCTTTAGCACATCCCACGTCCAATACTTTACTGTTCTTTGTTAATTTGTAATGAGATATAAAGTCTGAAACTACACCCTTGAAATATTCAGGCATGTAACGACAGCCACCATACCCTGTAGATCTATGCCCATCAAAAAAGTCGTATTCAAATAGACGAGCAATCCTATGATGCTCTTCCGTTTTGACTTCTGCTCTTTGACTTGGGTCTCTTTTGACTTTCGGATATTTAGTAAGTAAATTAATTTCCATCCTTTTAGCCTTTCTCATAAAAACTATCAAACCTTCGACTAATAAATAGAGAGCCTTCCTTATAACTTACAGGAATATCTTCCATCTTGTCAATTGGATTCCAGTTAAGTTTCTGAGATAAAATGTTGCAATTCCCTGAAAATTTATCAAATATAATTTTGGCGTTACGAGAACTTAGAATTGTAGCTTCATGTCCTTCTGCATCAATCTTTACAAGATCAACACCGTCAAGTATGTCGTTTACATTTACGGTCGGAACCTCCACCACTTCGGTAGGACCATATACATTATCTTTGGAACCTTCTACATGGCTACTCGTAGTATTGTCTAATATCCTTATAAATTTAGCGATTCCGTTGTTATTTGAAACAGCTTTTTTGTGTACATCAACAGAGTTGCAGTTATTAAGTTTAAGATTTTTCACTAATTCGTTATAATGTTTTTCATCTGGTTCATAGGAACTTACTTTAAAGCCACACTTTTCCATAAAAATTGAATGTAATCCAACATTAGCACCAATATCTACAACTGAAGAATATCTGTTTTTGTTATGCCAATAGAAACTAAGTAGAATCATTTCATCTAAATTAAATAAGTTAATTGTATTACATGTACCCATTTTAAAGTAAGGAAGAGTTAGAGCTATATCTCCAAAATCAATAGGTAAATCACAACCATATGAAACAGAATAGTGATCGAGAACGTATTCTTGTAACTGTTTATATATTGCGTTATACTTTGAACCTCCTCTGCTGTGAAAGTCTTTTAAAGCAGGAAGTTGTTGTAGCAACGTTTCCATCATAACATTTTCTCCATTGTTGTAATAAGGTTTTGAGGAGTAAAACCCAAGCGACGACAGTGTTCTTTGTAGTTACCATATTTATGAATAAAGGCATCTCCGAGATTGATTGAAGAGTATTTGATTTTTTCTAAGTCTTTACAGCAGCGCAATACATCATCAAATATTCCCCCGTACATACTATGTTCTTCTATAACGATACAATTTTTGGTTTTTTTTACGCTTTTAATTATTAGATCTTTATCGAGAGGTTTAATTGTATGAAGATAAAGAACTTCAGCATCTATTTCTTTTTCTTTTAATTCATTAATTGAATCCATAGCTGTTTTTAAGTGTGGACCCAAAGCTATTACGGTGACATCTTTCCCTTCTTTAGCAATTATACCCTTCCCAAATTTAATTTCACCATCTTCAAAATCGAATTCGTGTTTACCTTCTGGAACCCTAAAGTAAGTTGGGTTGCCATTATCGTATACTTCCTTAAATAAAAGGTTAAACTCCTTACAACTGGCAGGATAAATTATTTCCATATTTTCTATTGTTTTAAGTATTGCAAAATCACCATAGCAGTGATGTGTACAGCCCAAGGCTCCGTAATCAAATGCGCTTCCAACGGAGACTAGATTAACCCCAAGCTCCTGATACCCGAAGTCTAGCTTTATTTGCTCCAAAGATCTCTCGATAATGAATGGAGCAATCGTATGCACAACAGGGATTAATCCGACCTTTGAAAGTCCTGCGGCCATATTTACAGTAGTGGGTTCGCATATGCCTATATTGTAGTACCTCTTAGGACAAGCCTTGGCGAATGGCTGTAATGCAAAATGGCTAATGTCTCCAAGTAAAACAACCAACCTCTCGTCTTGACAGCCTACTTCGAGCATTGTGTCAGCAAATTCTTGTCTTAGTTTTTTACCCATCTTCAGAAAGTTCCCTTTCAATATTCTTCATCTCTTCGTCGGTAGGAATTTTGTGGTGCCAAGGACCATGACCTTCAGTAAAACTAACACCTTTCCCTTTGATAGTATGTGCAATTATTACCTTTGGTTTAGAGTCAAGATTAAATTCCATACTTTCTATTGCGTCTAGTATTTCTTTTTCGCTATGGCCGTTTACTTCGTACACTTCCCATCCGAATGACTCCCAGACAGATTTCATATTTGGAAATTTAAGTATTTGATCAATTGATCTATTTCTATCTACAATCAAACAAAGATTTCCTAATTTTAAATTCTGTGCAATCAGCGCCGTTTCCCATACCGTTCCTTCATTACTTTCTCCATCTCCAATGACAGAGAAGACCTTGTTGTCCTTGTCTTTTATTTTCAGACCTAAGGCAATTCCCATAGCAGTGACAAGGCCATGACCCAACGATCCGGTTGACGCTTCTACTCCGGGAACTTTGGTACAGTCAGGATGTCCTCCTAGAATACCTACCTCTGTGCCCTTGTTTTTTATATCTTCTTCAGAAATAAAACCATGCTCTTCTAGCACTGCATATAGAGCTGCGGCTCCATGACCCTTACTTAGAATGAAATAGTCTCTGTCTTCCCAGTCTGGATTCGATGAGTCAAATTTTAAGACCGAACTGTACAATGTGGCTATTATGTCAATGATAGAGTAGGCGCTAGGTATGTGTCCTTCCCCAGCGTTCTTAATCATTCTTGCAATCTTTATTCTAAAATGATTATTCTTTTTCATGTTTGGAAACACTTTCCTTGACCACCATCAACGAGAAAAGAAGATCCTACACAAAACGATACCTGATCGGAACAGAGAAAGGCGGCAATAGCTCCAATTTCTTCTGGGTTCCCAAATCTTTTAATCGCCATTCTTTCTTCTAAATATTTTTTAACATGCGATGGATTATCTTTAGAGGTATAGTCCCAGTAACCTCCTTCAGTAAACACAGCTCCCGGTAAAAGGGAAGTCATTACAATTCCTTCTGGTGCCAACACCCTTCCCATACTTCTACTGTAAGCTGTTAAGGCAGCTTTTACGGTACAGTAAGTAACTGGTCCCTGATTTTCTAAAGATGCAAGAGAAGAAACATTAACAATCCTCCCCCACCTTTGTTGTTTCATATGGGGTATTAATAAATTATTTAACTCTATAGCAACCTCAAGATTAAACCTCCAGATCTTCTGCCAGTCGTCCATGGAACAAAATGGATCTTTGATATCTAGAGTACCACCAAGATTATTAATAAGAATATCTGGCTTTCCAAACTTTTCATTTAGTTCTAATACTATATCATTTGAACTACCACTCTCAGTTAAGTCCCTAGAAATAGCATAGTGTCCATTGCTTCCACCGCCTAATGATTCAATCAATTTATATACATCATTTTCAGTGCGTGAAATAGCTGCAATCTTAACGCCCTCATTAGCCAAGTTAGTAGCAATAGATTGCCCAAGCCCTCGACCGCTACCAGTAATCAATGCCCTTTTTCCATTTATTCCCAAGTCCATGAATGGATTCCTATATGATATTCGTGACGGTAATAATTCTTTTAGGATTAAGCTGAAGAGCTTTTGGTAAAATACGTCTAGTATTATCAATTGCCGTGATAAGAATCGTAGTTTCTTTAAGATTTGTTAATGTACTTGAATGGTGAATTTCAAGAGGTAAATTAATATAATATAAACCTTGTTTATTCGGATCATCATCTACTATATGTGTAAGTTCTGATAGGTCTGTATCTAAATGATATGCCAACACAGGTAACATAAGTGCTGCTCCATATCCAATTATACGATCTTCTTTTAAAGATTTAATAAGTTGTGATAAATTTTGCATACGTTGTTGAAAAATAGAATAATTATACTGTATTTGTTCTTGAGACGGTATCAAATTAATAGTACTGGGTGGGTTTGTATTAGGTCTAATTTGAAATGAAAATAATAATGATCCCCAGAGAGAGTTTGTGCCCGCTTGTATTATACTTGCGTTCAGATCATTTAACATATAATTAAACGAATACGACGAAAATAAATTAATATGTTGATGAAATATTTGATCAAACCGACAATTCTCTACCAAGCTATCTAAGCCCGGAAATTGAAAACAAAACATTGTATTTTCAGTAGAGTGTTCAAAAAGACTTTGAATCATTTTTTTCGGATTTTCAACATGCTCCAATGTATGACTGCACAAAATTAAGCAATCGTCTAGGTTAAGCTCATTAAGGTCAACGCTCTCTACAAAGTCGTTAATAATAGTAACTTTCTCATCTGTAGATTCGTCCCCTTCTAAAATAGGATCAATACCTATTAAGCAGTCCGCTTGGTTCTTCAAAGAGTTTAATAAATATAAATCCCCACAACCAATTTCAATTATCGTTTTAAAATGACGATTTTTAATAGTTTTATTAATAAAATTTAAAAATGCGTTGTTAACTTTACTACCAGACGCACTAGTGGACGTTCTATAAGAATATAAATCGCCGTATAATACACTTGGTGAAATTACATTAGACAGCTGACCATGACCGCAACGATCACACACATAAAAAAACTGATCTAGGAATCCGATCTTTTCCTCAGGCTTTTTTGAAGTATAAATTTCTGTTAGAGGAAAATTGGGCAAATTAAGAAGTCGCATTCCTAATGGTTGTGAACAAACCATACAGTTGTCGCGTTGTTTAAACGGAATGTTCTTCAAATTATCAGTTGACATTTTTAAGCAACTCCTTCATTACCTCAATATTTTTGTAATACTTTGTGTAAGGCAATTTCCCCTGTTCAAAAGCACAAATTACTTCTTTAACCGCATCATTGCTATCATATTTATATACAAATCCAAGTTCTTGTTCAAGTTTTTCGGAGCAAGTTCTATATGACCGATGATCAGGATTATCAATTGTTTTTATATCTGTTGATGGTAAAAATTTCTTAACCAAATAAGCAAAGGACTTAACACTGCCATTTTCATAACCGCAATTATATATTTCGCCAAACGATTTTGGATTGGCAAGGATATGTTGATATGTTCTAACCATATCTTTAATATGAAGGGTTGGCCTGTACTGATCTCCCCCAAAAAGGGTTATTAAGCTATTATTAAATGCCTGATCTACAAACATATTAATGGTTAAGTCAAGTCTTTGTCTGGGAGAATATCCACAAATAGTAGATGGTCGTAGGATGGTGGTTGTAAAATTTTTCTCTTTACTAAGATATAAAAGGTAATGCTCTATTTCTATCTTAAGTTTAGAATATTGTGTTAATGGTTCAGGAATTAAATCTTCTGTAACTTTTTCTTCTTCCTTTATTCCATAAACACTATTGCTAGAAGCATGAACAAAGTGTTTTACATTTGCTGCTACCGAATGGTTAATAACATTTATAACTCCATTGTAACTTACATCATGGGTAAAGTCATAATGCAAATCGGAAGATGGATCGTTTGAGATACAGGCAAGATTGATAACATAGTCTATGCCATCTACAGCTTCTGCTACAGCAATAGAGTTTCTTATATCTCCTTTGATTATTTCTAAATTCTTATTATCTTTAAGGCTTGTTTCACAAAGAAAACTATCTATAGATTCCCAAAACCAAAAGGTATCAAAAACTTTTACTTTATAGCCATCTTTCAGCAATGCCGGAACAAGTAGCGACCCAACATATCCTGCACCCCCTGTAACTAATACCGTATTCATATCCCACCTATTTTAAAAGTGTTGCGACTGCTTGTTTAAATTCCAGTTTGCTATATTCGTGTTTATGCCCTATTACGTTGGCTTCCATATATCCTGCAATATTTGCTAAAAATACTGCTACTATAGATGGGGTTCCTTGTTTAAACAGCAGAGAAAAGATACCAAAAAAAGCATCCCCGGCCCCTACAGCATCTTTTACTTCTCCAGATATAGCAGGAGCTATCCCCTGCCAATCGTTACTAATTACTATAGACCCACTAGAGCCTATCGTAACAACCAATGTTTCTTTTAATTTTGTTTGAAGCTTTTTAGCTAAGTCAAAAGAACTTGAATGTTGATCTCTCATTTCCAAACGAAGTTCTTGCTCGTCTATGATATAAAGTTCTGCGTTATTATATTTGGTTATAAAGTTATAACCTCTGTTCCCGCTATTTGATTGTACATTGACCGCAAAAGCCTTTTCTGTGCCACACAAAAACCCATGACCGTAATCTATTATTAATGGATCATGAAAAAATTCCATCTTCTCATTTTTTATTATACTTTCTTTTTCATCTAAACGGCGATCATTTATTTCATAAGTCTCAAAAACCCTACTTTTCCAGTACGAATCTATAAACCTAGTCTTTTTTATAGTAGGAGAATTTTCCTTTATTATATAATCTAGACTTATATTATCACAAAGATTGGCCGTTATAAATTCTAGAGATTCTTGAAAATTTTTATCACCTATATAAGTTACAAGATTTATTTTTTTGACTAGGGGCGATAATTGATTTGCTACAGCACCAACACCACCTAAAAAGCTCTCAGACTTATTCTTATTAAATACAATAGAAGGATATTTCGATGATTTACCTAGACAACTACCATAAATATATTCGTCTATAATTATTTCGCCTACTAAATTAATATGCTCCATACTAAGACGGTCTATAATATTAAATATATCTTCTACGGTATATTCCTTCTTAATTTCTTTTGTAAATTCTAAAAATTCCTTCCCAAATAAAGAATCGTTAAGAAGTTTAGAAGAGGAAAATATATTTTTATTAGTAAGAAATAATACTTGACCTCCATTTTCTTCAACCGCCTGTCTTTCTATATCAATCTTATTTGTTATGTCTTCCTTTTCCTTGTACTCTATTCCTTTAATATAATAATCAGGCTTTATACAATTTATTACATGCTCCGAAGAGGGAGAGTCGCTAATTGTTACGACATCGACATATTCTAGAGCAGAGATAACATTAAGTCGGTGCTCTAGATTAAAGAATGGTCTGTCTGGGCCTTTGTTAACGTATCTATCAGAGGTGAGGCTAACAATAAGTATATCACATTTGTCTTTAGCTTCCTTTAAATGTTCTATATGACCTACATGAATAATGTCGAATACTCCATGGCACAACCCTATTGTTTTAGTGGTATCAATATTGTATCGGCATTGTTCGGCAATAAAAAATTTATTGTTTGTGAACGTATTCGAGAGAAGGGCTTTGTTCATGGATATTATATTCCTTAATCCAATTGATAGTTTCTGTAATACCTTCTTGTAATTGTACTTTAGTAAACCATCCTAGACGATTTATTTTTGTACTATCCAAGGTGTAGGCACTGTCTTTTCCTTTCCTATCTTCAACTATATCGACACACTCATCAAAACTTTTATTCATTTTTTGACAAATCATTTTAACAAGATTTCTAATTGAAATTTCGTTTTCATGTGATATATGATAAATATCTCCTATTTCGCCTTCTTGCAAGACAAGCCTTTCTGCTTTTGAAACATCTGATATATGAACAAAAGATCGGGTAGACAACCCACCTCCATGAAGAGGAATTTTTTTGCCTTGTAGAATAGACAATATTGTTTTTGGAATAATTTTAAATAGTTGTTGGCGTGCCCCATATACATTGGCTGCACGAACTGTGCAAACTGGAAACTGAAATTCTTTATTGTAAATATCCAACAGCACATCTGCCGCTGATTTTGAAGACGCATAGGGAGTGCTTGGATGGTACGTTCTAGATTCCGATATTCTATCAGCACAGCTACCGTATACTTCTGGTGTGGATATTTGCAAATATTTTTTTATAGACTCTATACCGCACAAGTGCGGCAATAATCGCGCAAGAGAAGTTACGTTCGTACTATACCAATCGGCTGGACTTTTCCAGCTATATTCTACAATGCTTTGTGCTGCAAAATTGACTACATAATGAGGTTGGAAGCTTTCTATTTCTTTAGCTATTTTTAAAGTGTCTATATTTAAATCAAGTTGAAAAAAATTAAAGTTTGAATCGTCCCTGTCGTAAGAAAGATTGTATTGCTCCTTTTGAGGAGAGCGACTAATGCCAAGAATTTCATCCCCACAAAGTAGAGAGTGACGAACAAAGTCTTGCCCTGAAAATGAATTAGAACCTATTACAATTGTTCTTACAGACATTAACCATTTTCTCCCATAAAGTATCTTCGGACAAAGGTTCTCTCTTTGTCGTTGTCAATAGCATCGAATACAGAATGCCAAATATCAACGTTGACCTTATTAAGGTCTGATGTAAAAGGGCACTTCCTTAGATTATAGTCTGAACCTTCTGTTGCTTCTCCTCTTCCACCCGCAAGTTCTTCAGGCCAAAATCCGCGAATAGCACAGCAATGATGGTATATTAGATTGTCATACACACCAAACAGAACGTTATGTGCGTTAAAAACATTTGTTCTATTTAATTCTTTTAGCGTTAGATTTTTTTCAGCAATAAGGTTTTTCATACCTACTTGTGGGTTCTCAGATCCGGCCAAATGCCAATGAAGGCTGTTGTCTAACCAAACCTTTTTGGTGGTTGCAAAGAAACAGAGATGGGGTAGATTATCATACATTTCCGATGGTTGTTTGTTTTCTCTCATTACAACCGCAACTATATCATTCTGTTTATTTTCATTTGGGTTTAGATACTCTTTTATTTTTAGATCCCATCCATATTCACAGGGTAGAGTGTCGCAATCCATAAAAATAAAAATATCCTCATCTGACAATTTTGGAAGCAGAACTTCGTAAGCCAGCAAATTTACTTGTGTATAATGGCTATCCACCATAGAGCTTATATTGTGAAAACTATATCGGTGATCGTCGCAAGCCATATCTATCTCATAATTTCCACACAAAATCCTATAATCCCCAGAGGTATATTTTTCGATATATTCTTTTTGTATACTAAACCATTTATCACTTTTATATTGAGTAATAATTATATTTATCATATTTTTTATATCCTTTCCAATCTATCATATAGTTTTTTGGTGGTATAGTTGTTGATAAAATGTTGATACGCCGCTTCAGGTATATGTTTATAGTTATTCCAGTTAGTAGTTATTTCAGATATTTTTTCTTGCAAGTCTAACATTCCTTCAAAATATATAAAGTGTTCATCGGGCTTATAGAAATATTCTACTACGTTCCAAGCGTCCTTTTCGACAAGGTTGAGAGTTTTACATGCAGCAGCTTCATTTAGTCTTGATTTTATCTGAGGACATATACCATTAGTTGCTGCAAGTTTAAATGCTTCATTGGCTTCCCATTTAGGTTGAGATTTTATATGGTTAAGATCACCCTCATCCCTCACTGGAAAATTGTTAAAACAAACAGAAGTTTTACATTGAGCAATTCTTGTCATCTTATCTTCATTTGTTAGATTCAAGTCCGTTGCAAAGGGCGAAACACATTTTTGAGTTAACGGGTTTATACCATGAGTCATTGTCATATAACGATAATTAAAAGATGATATCGTATTGAGCATATTTACATATTTATCTGAATGGATACCTCCATGATAGCAAACGTCATAAATCTTTTCTTGATTTTCTGGAATATATTTTTCATCTAGAGGATACCAAATAAATCTATACTTATTTGTGTTTTTTATATTGTTTAACCACTTAACACTGTAGGGACAAATAGTATATATTTCATCAAATTTATCATCTAAATTTATATCTTGATCACTACAAAATTCAGTAGGCATGGTTACATTTAAGTATATCTTTCTTTCATATTGGCTAATTTTATTAAAAATATCATCACTATATAAATTATTATAGCCATATATCAAGACACTATTTTCGCTTGGCTTACTATATAAGTCAAGATCTATATAGTGCATGTTTGTTCCGGCTAACTCAATAGAGAGATCCTTAAGGACTAGCATTGAATTTTCCTTCCTTCTTCAAAATATCTATCAATTCAGGATATTCATTCACATTCCACTCCCCTTTAATTAAAGCCGAAGATATATGAGGAAAAACTTCCGTATCAAAATGGAAAAGTCCTCTTTTAGGTTCTTTGTTATAATAACATAGACCTTTAATATCTAATTTTCTACATACATCTTTTGCCAATTCTTCCAGATGGCCTAAAGTTTCTCCTTTAATTCCTATTTCCGCAGGAGGACAGTTCTTATGTATTTCTAAAATGTCTTTGGTTTTCCAGAAAGATAATGTTTGAGAAAAATTATTACTAGAGTCTTTGTCTATAATATATAATTTAGGTTCATATATTTCATAGGGTTCAATATCAACGTGTACAAATTTAATAAAAGAAAAATCGCTTTGTTGTAATTTTTCGTATAGATCGTTGGCAAGGCTTAATTTAGCATGATCATAAAAAATATAATCTTCATTGCAATATAGCAATGTGTCTTCCTGCACATGAGATAGACAATGTTGCATTTGGTATGTAAAGCATTCATCTGGATTGTAAGTAACGGTCGTTACATATTCGGGAGGAACATATTCACACGGATTTATAAAAAGATAAACATTCTCAAAATATTTATGACCAACATACTTCTCCATATATTTAAAAAATATATCAAGACAGTCAATGTTGCTACTGTGTGAGTTTACTGTTAGGGCTACCATAATTAATTTTGTTTGAATAATGAAAACTCTGTTAAATCTCTATAAGGAGGATTTTCTATCTGATCTTCGGCATGTTCTGGATATGCACTTAATAAAACTAAACCCCTCGCAGCTTGTTCTGGAGTCATGTACATATTCCATCCTTCCTCTTCTATTATATCTTGGTGGTAGGGCACCTCTTCAGTCCTGCCTTCGTATCTCATCCGCTTGATATGCTCTACTGCATTAATATCATCAGTCAAAATCATTCCTCCTTTGCCAATATTTAAAGGCTTTTTAAAATGAAATGACAGACACATTAAGCTACCTTCTATGTACATACCAGAAGTTAATCTTTTAGCTGCGTCATATATAGGGAATGGGTTTAATTGATATATTCCGCTCCATTCTAGATCTACAAATTTAACTATTGCTCCTGCCTGACGAATTGACTGTGGTACTGATAGATAGGTTCTTTTGGGTATGGTAACTTCTTGTCCTTGTATATCCAAATGTTTACAAGCGAGAAAAATAGCATCAGTACAACTAGTTGTAGCCACAGCATATGGAGCACCGGTGTAGTGAGCTATTTCTTCTTCAAACCAACGGACTATTTGAAATGGGTTTCTAAGCATGTTCTTTTTCCAATATATAAAATTTCTTTTTAAACCCACAAGACTCAAATAGGCGTAGACTAGCCTCATTGTCTAATTTTATTTTCGCAAAAGCATCTGGATGGCGAATCATGAGTTCATTAATTAAAAATTTTCCAATACCCTTTTTTTGGTGATCAGGAT
>LULM01000124.1_pt1 | contig 16525 bp, 18 predicted proteins | sample 728151 | NCBI WGS metagenome assembly LULM01 (sample SAMN03860289, study PRJNA289734) | marine metagenome | biome: seawater column; feature: ocean; material: water; isolation source: Red Sea water column Station 149 - depth 200m | place: Saudi Arabia: Red Sea | collected 2011-10-15 | depth 200 m
CCTGTATCCCATCTTAAAACGATATGATACCAAGCAGAAATATCTCTAAATTTTCTATTAGTTTTTAATCTTCCAACATAAGAATCAGATTGATAACTATACCAAATTATTTGACCATTACTATCAATTTCCAATCTATCTTCATTACTATCATTAAAATAACAAGCACTAAAAGTATTACTTCCACTTAATTTACTTCTTTTAAACCAAATACTCCAAGTCCATTTTGTTCTTGTTCCGTTTGAACTAAATGCTTTACTTAAAGAATCACTACTACCACTATTAAATCTTAATGAATTATCAACATTATATCCTGTGTCTTTTATGGAGTTAGTTCCAAGTATTAATGGCATTAAATCTCCTCTGGAAATTCTGCTAGTGGTCTTGTTTGAGTTCCATCTTCTTGTGTTGTGTATTCGTATAATGCTTTTAGTTCATCAACATTAGTACAAGCATCTATTTGAGTTTCCATTTCATTTGATTTTGCTCTAACATTTGCTCTATAAGTTTTTACATTATCAGGAATTGTGTATGTATCATCATCTAATGCTTTGTGATTATGCCAATCTGTTTTTTCTAATAATCCTGATGCTTGTTGTTTTACAATTCTTTTCTTTTCAGTTTTTAAACCATAATTAATTACTTGGTTGCCATCCGCATCTAAAATATTATTACCATCTTCATCTACTGCGTTTTCATCATTTAATCTTTTAGCAGTTGCAGAACCATAACTAGAAGTTACTTTGTCTGCTGAACTATCATAAGCAATTGTTTCGTTAGTATTTATATAATAATTTTCATCTTTTTTATTTGTATGATTAAATTCTACTTCATAAATTCCAATTGCTTTTAATTCTTCTACACTCCATAAACCAAATATTTTACTTGGATATTGAACATCGCCAATCGTCAACGCTTTCGGATAGGCTATTGTTTTTGTTACTGTGTTATTTTCTACTATTGCATACATATTATTCTATCCTATTAAGTTGCTGATAAGTTTAATGTTCTACCGACCTCTTGCCATACTGCGCCATTATATCGAAAGACTAATATGTCTGTTTTACCTGAGGTTGATGTAAATGTTGGTGCAGTTGAACCCGCAAATTCAAAAACTGTATTAAAAGCAATTGTGTGAGAACCACCATATTGAATTTCAACACATATAAAAGAACCCTCAACTGAGTTAGTTGGTGCAGAAAAAGTCGTATTTTCTGTTGTTAAATGATATGCGTTAGGTTTTGCTTGTGTGTCCCACGCGGTCGCGTTTGATGATGATGTTAAAGCTTGTTGTGGTATGTAAGCTAAATCATTAAATTTAATAGCCCCTGTTCCTTTTGTGCTAAATTCTATTCCAACATTTGTGTCGCCACCTGTTGCAGATAAAGACGGGTTATTGCTTGTAGCACTATTAGTTATTTCTAAATAATTAACTGCTGAACCTGTTGTTTGAAAAATTAATTGTTCATTATTATTTTCATCTAAAATTCCGTGCGCGTCATCTATTCCAATATTATGAGAGTTAGTGTCTAAGTTACCGCCTAATTGTGGGCTTGTATCAGTTGAAAGTTCTGTTGTAACCGTAACTGTACTATCTAACCAATTAACCGTGTCTGCCGAATAATCTAATTGTGCTAAAGATATGTCGCCTGAACCATCATAAAATTTTAATGTTGGACTTGACGCTGAAGTTGTATCTAACCAAATTGTCCCTGCTACTGCACTACTTGGTCTTGATGAACCTGAGTTAGACGAGTTTATTGCCGAAAGTACGTTATTTATGTCTGAACGTGTGTTCGGAAAAGATTGATTGCTTATAACGTAATCGTGTTGAGCCATGTTGTTATTTTCCTTTTATTGTTAGTAGCCTCTCGCAATATAATCGAATTGACGATCAATTGCTGAGTTTGAACTGTTAAAAAAATTTACTTGAAAGCCTGAGGCGGTCTTATTTGTTATTGTATAATAATCGCCACTAGCCATATTATCTATTGCTAAACCTATAGCATAGCTTGTTGTTTTCATTACGGGACTAAAGCTAATCGCTTTAACTCCCGACGATGTATCTTGGTCGTGCGCACTAATAACTCTATCAGGCATATCAACTTGAACTTTTAATTGTGAAATTAAAGGTGTTGCCGAACCATTATCTGAAGTTAATTTTGCTCTAAACTTTAAATATCTTGTATAAACCTGAGTTGACGTGAATACTTGATAGCTTGTAAACGTAGAATTATCAGTTGAACTTGCATATAAAATTTGTGTTTCACATTTACTAGGCGCGTCCCCATCAAAATTATTTGGCTCACTATCAAAAAAACCCGTTGCATTATTTGTTGATGTTCCAATATTATCAAATAATCTATCTCTATCGCCTACACTTTGAGTTATTTGTGCAGTAATTTGAGCCGTTTGTAACGAACCTAAATCATAAGTATTTTCAAAATCGTAAGTTCCACTAGATACTAAGTTTGCAGTAGTCGTACCGCCGTCAAAATTTTTTGCAGTTGCGTCATCTACATCGCCACTAGCACTATCAAATAATTCAGACGTTGCTAACATTAAAACATTTTCAGCAACCGCAGTTGATGAAACTGTACCACCATAATTAGTATGTTCGTTTATAGTTTCTAATAAATTTAAGTTATTTATGTTTGCCGTACTATTATAAACAATAGCAGGATTAGTTGACATATTTCCAATTTTATCAACTGCATAACATAAAAAAGCACCATTAATATTTTGTATAGTAACACTTGTTGCAGGTCGCCCAACTTTTTTTACTAAAACTGTTGAGTTTTGAAAGTCTGCATTACTTAAAGTATTTGCATAATTAATAGTAATATGACTTAAATCTAAATCTGTTGGTGCGTCCCATGACAAAACTAATTGATTGCCGTTTGGTTCTGCTCTAAAGTTTTCTATATCACTTGGCGGGGTTGTTTTACCAATTACCAAATGATTAGCACTTACATAAGAACTTGAAACTCCAACAGTATTGATAATTTTACCGCGTAAATTATAAGTGACACCGTCCTCAACGTTACCAATAACAAAAGTATTATTACTTGATCGTCCCGCAAAAATATAGGTACTGTCCGTAGATTTTTTGTATTCTAATTCGTATTGACCAATAAAAGCTTCCGTTGGTTCTGTTATAGTTGCAGTTAATTCAACCGATACAATTCCGTCATTTGAAGCAACCATATTATCGCTAGTTGTTATAGAACTAGGCGCAGTTACCGTGTTAGGACTTGGTAAACTTATTGCTGAAGCAGTTGCTAAAGTAACTTGTTCACTACCTGCGCTAAAATCAAATACTGCGTCTGCGTATTCTTGCGCTATGATACTTACCGTTAAATCTGCATTTAAAGTATAAGTTAAAATATAAAATTTTTTTGCAGTAAAGCCTAATTTAGTGCTTGTTAAAGCAAAAACGTCGCCTACTCCTAAATCCAAATGTTCAGGCTTTAATAATAAATCTAAAATCATCATTTGTCGTGATTGTTTAAGAACAATCAACGCCAAACGTTGAGCCTCAACTGAGTTAGTTGTAAATGGTAATTCTATTTCATTAACAATTGTTTCGCCGTCGCTTGTTTGATAAGCTGAACTTTCCTGAGTATTAAATTCTTTAACACTAAAATTAGTATCAGCGTCAACAAAAGTACCTTTAACTTTATTATAAAGTTGTGATCTTTTTGGACGTGTAGCAATTCTTAAATCCCCTGCTAAATCATCGTCTGTTAAAGTTCTTGTTGAACTTGTTGCTTTACCAACTTTTAATTTAAACTTACCTTGTTGATAAGTTAAAGTTCCTGCGCAACTACTGACTAAATCCTCAATAACTTCAACAGGTTTTTTATTTAATAAAATTAATCCATTACAAGTATAACGACTTTGAGTACCACCTGTTATTGAAATACTATCGTTGCAATCTGCGTAAGCTTGTTGAAAACTTGCTAAATCTATTTCGCTTGTACTTGCGCCTAAACCATCGCTAGACGTTAAATAATTATAAATAACATTAGCAGGATTATTAGAATAAGCCGTAGCACTTGTTGAAACATTTAATATTTTTTTACCCTCAATAACTGCACTAATATTTGGTATTCCGTTAGGGTAAACATCAACATCATAAGTTAATTTTACCATTAAATATGCAATACCTCTTAATCTATGGTCGCTTGTCCAAACTGTACTTGCGCTATCTAAAACCGTGTCAACTGTTTGTGTACTTGAACCTGTATGTTTTATAATTTGTGCTTTACCATTAAACGTACCTGTATTTACGTTGCCTGAACCGTCTAAATGTCCTGTTTCTATTTCTGTGTCATTAAAAAATACTGAACCAATACTATTTACTTCGTGTCCACATAAAGCAATTACTAAATATAAATCTGCATTATTATTTAATGTTTCTGCGTGTACGATTGCCCCACCTTTTCTAACAGAGCCATAAATAATTGATCTATCAGCAACAGGGCTTCTTATAAGATTTTTTCTAGCAAGAGCCTCATTTGTAAAACTATTAATATCAGGTTGTTTTGGTTTACCTGCAAGTTTTTTATATGCAAAACCTAAAACAGCACTAGCAATAAATGAAAAAGCAAATTGTTTAAGACCGCTAGATAATAAACCTTTCCAACCACCTTTTGTTGCAACATTTTTTACAACAGCTTTTGCTACTGATTTTACGCCACCTGTAACAACATTAACTGCACTACTAAGCCAACCCATTAATTATCTACTCCCCAAAATAACTCTTTTTCTGCAACGCTATCAACGAACTCTAAACCTTTGTCGCCTGAGTATAAATTTTGTTGTTCTTCGTTTGTAAATCTTGAAATTCTTGGACGTTCCCAATCAATTAATCTATTTTCTATATCTAATTCTATTGTAGCAGTATCAGATAAGCTGATTGCCATTGTATCTACTTTGCCTACAAAAACTATAAATGGGTCATCAACTAAACCGTAGTTATCATTAAAAAAACCTAAATAAGCAGTTGCATTTGACCCTTGATATTCAGTTGTTAAAGCAATTGAAATATATGTACTTGGTATTCCTGTTAAAGTTAATTTAACTCCGTTAGCTTGTAACTCAGATGTTTCTTCAATATCTGACATAGTTCCAATTGTTCCTGCACCTAAATAACTTTGACTATCAAAAGTAATATTTCTATCACTAGAATTTAAATAAGTAGTTCCACTTGGAAACTCTAATTTTAAAAAATAAATTGGTCTTAAAACATCATCGTTTAAGACGTTACTATTATTTGTAGAAAGCGTCTTAACCATTTAAAAAACCTCTAAACCACTAAAACTTATTCCATAAATATTAGAATTATTAATATTATAACTTGTACTATCGCCTAATAATTTCATTGTGCATACAGGATTAGTCGTCGTTATACTTGCATTGTCCGACGGGCTTGATCTTAAACTTGGTACGAAATTAACTGTAACATCGCCTGAACCATCGCTAGTTGCGTCTGCGGTAACCATTTTTAACTCACTATTAACTGAAAAAAAATCCCCTGCTTTTAAAACTAAAGTTGAAGCTTGCGCGCCATCTAAAGTTAAGCTTGTTCCTGTTTGACTTGCACCGTCAACTAATAAAGTTGACCCTGCAATCGTACCTGCGGGCGAACGATGGTTTGGGTCATATCCACTAAAACTATGTACTCTACCTTGTAATCTTTGTAAAAATCCTATGTATTCTAAAGCATTTGTCTTACTCATTGGTGGTAAATTAAATGTTGCATACCACCTAGCACCCGTTAATTCTGAAACTTGAATACTGTTAGATAAAGGACTTTCAAATACTTGGTTATTATTTTCTAATCCAAATTCTACTGAACTAAAACCAACTGTTGTCGGTATTGAATAAGTTGCCATTATGCTCTAACTCCTAAAGATCGTGCTACTGAACCGCCTCTATTTCTAGCGTCAATTACACCGTTTAATGCTTCTTGTTTTATTAAAGGTAACATTCCAAATATTTCTGCTTTAGCAACGTCTGAAACACTAGGCATAATGTTTATTTCTTGAACTACTTTAATACTGTCTTGTCCACCTAATTTATTATTTGGTGTTATGTAACCTGACTTGTTAGGTGTAAATATTTCTGCCCCACGTTCGCCAACTAAATAAGATTGACCTTGTGCAACTGCGCCACCTGTGGCACGTTTAAATATCATGTCTGAAATACCACCAATACCTTTTGATATTGCACCACCTAAAGCGTCGCCAAGAGGTTTTGTTATCGCAACTTGATAAGCTATTTTAATTATGTCTTGACCTATATTAGCCAAAGTTTCTCTAAAACTTTTAGCCTCAAAAACTGCTTTTTCAAAATTACCTGCAATAGTAGAACCAAAATTATCGCCTGCACGTTTTAATCTACTAAATGTTTTTTCTAATTTACCAATTTCGTTTTCAGTTTTTTTTGCGTCTTTTCCTACTGTGTCAAATACACTTGACGTATCTGTGCCTATATCAGCAATAATTCCTCTTAAAGTATTTAATGTACTTTGAAAACTATCTGTATTAAATTTAAATTCTATAAATGGAAAATCATCTATAAATGGTAATCTGTTATATGCTTCTATTAAATTATTAAATGTTTGTATAACACCGTTAGCAAAATCGGTCATACCTGCAATTGCAACTTCAATACTATCAATAACTCCAAAAGCCATACGTTGCGCGAAAGCTTGTGCGCCACCACCCGCCTCATCAAAAGCGTCTAATAATTTTTCTCTTAAAAAATCTGAAAATTTTTGAAACGCAGGACTTAAATTAGCAACAACTAAATTAGTTAAATTAGTAAATACAGTTTTTAATCGTGTTACACTATCATTAAAATTTTCTACTGCTTTAACTTGTTGTTGATTTAGTGAACCAAATCTTTCGCTTTCTAAAGCAAATCCTTGTAAAGCTTCACTACCACCATCTAAAACATTTATTAAATCACTAGCACGACCACCAAATATTTCAGTAGCATACTTTAATTTTAATGTTTTGTTTTCAACTAAAGATAATTTGTCGGCAATTAAACCTAAAATAGCCATTTGATCGCCCGAAAGTTTATTCGCTTCCGTAACACTTATTCCTAAAGCTTGAAATGTTGCGGTAGCTTCCCCCGTACCATTTAAAAAATCGCCAAAGTTATCAGTTAATCTTTTAACACCTTTAGCAAAAGTTTCAAATTCTACACCGCCAATATTTGAAGCTAATTTTAAAGTTTGTAAATCTTTAACTGCTATACCTAATACGTTTGACATTTTGCCTAAACGATCAGTAGCAATTAAACTATTACGAACTAATAGACCTAACCCTGCTATACCAACTGCACCTGTAAGAGCAGTTTTAAAGCTAAATACGGCTTTAGTAATACCTTTTAATCCCCGACCTATCTGACCGAACGCCTGTTTAGTCTTATTTACGGCGGTTATTTTAAAATTTATTCCTTTTTGAGCCATATTATTTTTTGTTTTTCATTTTATCTAATTGAAATTTATCTTTTTCAGATTTTACTTCTAAATACATAAACCAACTATCGTATTCTGCTTTTGACATATTTAATATGTCTGCAATATTTTTATTTAGCTTTTCTGCTAAAAAAAATATCGCGTAAAAATCAGGTTCTAATCGAAGTTTTTTTTTACGTCGTCTGCGTTGAACTCGTTAATAATGAAAGACCCTAAGGTTTTTACAATATCTACGTCTGCTTGATTTAAAAGCTTATCTTTATCAGCTACGCTAAATGCTTTATCGCCATTTTCTTTTTCGGCTTTCATTATTATTGCGTCAACTAACATTGTTATCTCATCTTTTTTAGCAGATAAAAATAATCGTCTTGTTTCGTGTACTGTTAATGGACTAATCCAATAAGTTACACCCCACTCGTCAATTGTAACTGATCTTTTTTTCTTTTCTGCAAAATGTTGAATAACTTTGTCTATATCTGACATAAATTATTATACTGTTCCGATTGTAACTGCACCTGTAACTTGGAAACCAATTGATCTCTCAACTATTCCGTCATGTGTTTGTGAAACACCAACAGAAGTTATGATCGCACTTCCTGAATAGTAAGTATCGCCTGAAGTTGCACCCTCAGGATATAAATTTAACGTTACTGTTGAACCAATAGTCATCGCGACTTGTCCGTTAGTATCTGTTTCGTCCCAAAAACAATCCATAGTTCCTGATGAACTTGATTGTGTTGCCGTATATGTTTTAACTGTATCGCCTAATTTAGTTGTTTCCACCGTGTCTTGCGATTGATCTAAAGTCCATGATTTCAATTCTGCAACTGCATTAGAACCAACTTTTACTGTTCCTGCTGAACCGCTATGAGTAGCCATATTTATTTATCCTTATTTATTGTTAATTTAGTTTTTGTTTGTTTGATAATTGGACTAGAACCCTCTTTAGACCAACCGTTTTTTTCGAAACGTTCTAAGTCCGTGTCCCATATCTCAATTTTATTATCGTCTTTTACGACTATAATTCTTTTTGCCATTTTATTATCCTAAAGTTTCAGGGTCAGCTTTAGTTGTTATATAGTGTACGTTAAATGTCATTTTAATAACGCCTAATTGCTGATTGCCTATGTTTTCTAATTCGTATTCAGTATTTGTAAGCCAAGTTTCTTTAGCATGTCCACCTCTAGTTAAATCAGTTGCTAAAGCTATCTCAACTTCTTTTGCGATTGTGTCTAAAGTTTCATCTATATTTGATGTTGCTTTAGCAAATCCCTCAACTTGTATTTCTAAGTTTCGTTCAATCTTACCTATACTAGATAATTCGCTTGTTTCTGTATTACTATAAATATTTAGTAAAGGTAATTTTGATAATTCATTTGGATATATACGACTTTCAAAAACGTTTGAGCCTGTCGTTGTTAATCCTGTTAATGTTGTTGTAACATTATTTCTTATGCTTGTTCTTTTATGAGCCATTATTAAGCCTCACTCAAAAATATTTCTGTAATTCCTGTTCCGTCTTTAAGAACATTATTTACAGTATAATTAGTTGAGTTAATAACAACAGGGTCGCCAAAATCAGCATTTGTAACATCACTTGTTTTGACAGTTATCTTAGGTTGGTTTGCGGTAATACCCGCATTGTCGCCAACATCAATAGTAGTCATTTCGTTATCAAATATTCCTTTAATTGTTGAAGCTGAACCACCAATAGTTATTGTAATACTATCTGCGAACTCATCACTATCAAAAAATATTGATCTTTCTGTTGTATCTTCTATCGCCATTAACTTTTTTCCACCCCTATATTATTATGATAATAAACCACCCCTAGTTAAGCGATAAACTTTTCGTGTACTAATTATCTTTTAAAATTTTTATTATTAATTCTTTTAAATCTTTATTTTGTTTATTTAATAATATTTCTATTAATTGTGTTGAAAACAAATCAACGTATTTTTCTTCAGTTCTAGCGTTAAGCTTTAAGCTATTATACCAAACTAAAAAATGTAAAAATTCGTGAATAACAGTTATTAATTTTTCTTTAGGTTTTAAATCTTTATTAATTGTTATTACTGCGTCATCTAAATCAAATTGCCCGTCGCATTGGACTTTACTCGCTTCTTTTTTATTCCAATATTTTATATAAAACTTTTTACGGTCTATAAAAAAATGCTTAGGCAATTTTGCCATTATTATTTTTTAAATATTTTTTTTACTGCTTTCTTTAAGCCTTTAGCTTTATTCATAGTAGGCTCAACATTTTTTTTAACAGTATCATTAGTTAATTCAGCTTTACCCATACCAACTAATAATTGTGCGTCTGTTTCAGAAGCGTCAACTACATCGCCAACCTCAACTCTTGAACCTTTAACTCTAGTAATTTTTAAAATTTTTATTTTCATAATTCCTTTATTAAATTAATTTAAGATACGGGACGACTTTCGCCGTCCCCTATCAGTACGCTAATTATAATTATGCGTTTAAGTCTTGAATTGCTGAGAAACTTTCAGCGTGTCTTACTGCAATATCAACATCGTAGAAAGACGCTATTCTTGTTGCGCCTAGAGTTGATAATGAATAAGGGTCAACCATAACATCTAAATTACCCCATTCCCCAATAATAAGATCATTGAAGTTTCCGAATAATAAAGCTGAACAATCCCCTGACGAAGTTCCTTTTGTTAATGTATCAGGCATTTGGCTTGTAACATTAACATTGTAACCCATAAGATTATTTTGTGTGTTCATAATCATTTGACTATCTGTTGAACTTACTTTTGCAGTTTGCATAAATCTAGCAACCTGAGTTGGCGAAGTAAACCAAGATAACGCGCCTACATCTGCGTTGTCTTTTGCTACTTCTTTCCAAGTATCAACTACTTTAGCCCAAGTACCCGCACCACCGTTTGTACCGATAGCAACATCGCCAATACCTGTTTGATTAAGTACGCCTGTTGGTTGGTTAGATGAACCTGAACCTTGTAACGCGCCTTTATCAACTGCACTTGCAAGTCCATCAATTAAATCTTTTCTTAAAATTGATTCAATTGCAACTGAACTTTGCGCCATTAAATGTCTTGAAACATCAACGTACGCTGAAACAGTTTTAGGGTTCATAGTGATTTGTCTAAAAGTTGGTGCGCCCTCAGTTGGTGCAGAATTTTCCGCAACCCAATAAGCAGTTGTAACCGCGTTTGCACTTGGTATAGCAACATCGCCTTGAAGTCCTGAAAGAACAGTAGCACCCGCGCCTCTAACCATTGATCTACCTCTTAATGCCTCAACATAAGAACCTGCCAATAAATCAGTTGCAACAGTATTACCACCCGCAGTAGCCGAACCCTGAGTTAAATCTCTTTTATAGAAATTTGCGTCGCTTGGTACGAATATTCCTCTTGCGTTTTTACCATTTCTTTTAGCGATTTCGTCTGAAGCTTCTTTTTCAAGTTCAGCACCGTCCCAATTACCACTAACCATAGCTTTAACACCTTTTGCTAGTGAGTAATTTCTCGCTTCTTTTTTAGATAGACCAACTTCATCGTTTCTAGTTTGTAACGGTTGGTTTCCAATTTTTTCTAAGATAACACCTTTAAATTGTGCTACTGATAGACCGTCTTTAATAGATTTTTCAGCTAAATCTTTTTGGTTGTGCTTTTCAGCTACCGCGTAGATTTCTCTAACTCTATCAACTTCGCTTTTTCTAGCAAGTTCTTTAGTCTTTTCAGTATCAACTTTAGGTGTAACTACATTGTTTTCTTTTTCCATTGTATTTATAACCTTTATATTTGATTGTTTGTTTATATTGTCGTTGTCGTTTTTAATTTCTTTTGATCTATTAACACCCACGCTTTGATCTGCGGGTATTCCGACCGAAGAAATCTCTAAGGGTAACGTCGAAACTTTATAGCTTGGCTTTTCCTCGTCCTCGCCTTTTGTTTTAACTTTTTCCATAGATAAGACTTCATAACCAAACGATATGTTTGGTCTTATGCCGTCTTTAATGTCTTGAAAGATAGAGTTTGCTAAATCGTTTTTACCAAAACGAACCTTAGCTCTACCACGAGCATTGGCAATATTAACTTTCTCAACAATTCCTATAACCTTTGTTGCGTCGTGGTCTGCTAAAAACGGTGCATTACCACTACCCAAAAAAGATAAATCCATTTTATCGTGATCTATAATTTCCATACCAAACGATCTTTCGTAAGGTGTTTCTGAACTAAAAGATAATTCAATTGACCTGTCATCTTCGTCATCTTCAAAATATTTCTTTTCAATAGTTGCAGTACGATAAAATTTTTTAGATTTTAATTCTTTATTAACTACTTCATTCTCAAAAGTTTTTTCCTCAGGTTTTTGTTCTTCCTTAGGTTCTTCTTTTGGTGGTTCTTCGTGTGTTTGTTCTTTTGGTTCTTCTTGAACCTCAGTTTTGTCCTCAGATTTTGCAGACTTCATATCAGCTTTACCAAAAGTTACAGTAATAGCTTCGTCTGTTTCCTCTATTTTTTGTATATGTTTTTTTTCCATTATTATTTACCTTTTGGCAGATCGCTAGACAACCATTTCATAAACATTTTGAAAGGGTAACAAACGATAGTCCATATTATTTTAATTATTTTCGTTATTATTTTTTTTAGTTTTTTCATCTTCTTCACTCTCTTGTTGTACTACTGCGCCTTTATCCCCAAAAGGTTCGTAGGCAAAATTTATATTAAAATCACTTGCTAGTTTTTTCTCTTTGTCTAATTGTTCAAAATGTTCCTCAACATCACGTCCCGTTTTGCTAACAACATCTTGTAAGCTTACAACACCTGCTTTAAGACCTACTACATTTGCGTTCATTTCTTTTAACGGGTCAATCCAATCAAAAGCACGAGGTATAAATACTGTATCGTTAAACTTATTATATTTTGACATTGGTAAAGGCGATAATTGTTCGTCGCCTAAAGTTAAATACATTTTTAACCAACGTTCATATACAGGTTTGCAAAAATGATTAATTACAAATTGTTGAACTGTTTTATAATAATCTCTATCATTTAAACTTGCTTGTCTAATTGATGAGTAATTAACAGAACTATAATCATTACTTAAATCATTGTAACTTATGTTTAGACCTGCTGATATTTGTCTTAAAATACTTTTAATAAAAGGGTCGAAAGCAGTTGTTGGGTGTGATGTATCAAACTTTTTAAAATCACTACCACTTGGCAACTGTTGTATTGTTCCTGCCTCTACATTCATCATTGGACTAAATCCGTCGCTAGATGTATCTTCGCCTGTAAACTGATCGCCACTTGGACTTGTTATAAATCCCATAGCACTAGCATTAACTCTACTAGCGACAAGTTCTGCCTCAGCGTAAGCGTGTAACATCTTTAATTCTTTGAGAACACTTGCAATTGGACTATACCCACGCGATTGATTTGCACGTTCAGGCATATAAATATGTAATAAATTTTCAGCACTAACTCTTTTACTTTTATTTGACGAACCGTGCATAAAATATTCGTATGGGTTCTTATCAAATAAATAATAAGCTATTGGTCGTTTCGTTCTATTACTGAACTCAACTCCCATTCTAATCTCGTTATCGCCGTTATGTCCGTTTCTATTCTCGTCAATTAAATCACAATCTAAAAAGTTAATTGCAAATCTAAAATCATTATCTGCGTTTTCAACAAACTGCACTAATACCTCGCCGTCTGTAAATAACGTTTGTACTAATAGATTTTGCATATCTAACCAACCATATCTACCTGAGAGGTCGCAGTTATCTTTTAATATCCACCTTTTCCAACGGCTCTCAATAATATTGTTAGCCACATAATCTAAATTTTGATCTTTGTCTTTTGATCTAACTTGTAGTTTAATTCCGTGTGAACCAATAACATTAGTTTTCATTAGATTTATGTAACGTCTAACAAACTCATTGTTACGACTTAAATCTCTACATCTATCTCTTAATTTTCTAATATCGTTTTTTAAAATGTCGTCTATTGATCTTGTTCCACCAACAAAGTCATTCATTAAACGGTTGCTACCTGCACCGTCAAAACCTTTTCGTTTAAAAGTCTTTTTATTTCTATTCCAAAATTTGTACCATTCTGCCATTTTTAATTATCCTTAGTTACCGATTTTATATTTTCTATTTCTGTGATGATCGTAGTAACCAAGTGTTGCCGTATTCCCGAAAGATATTTTAATGGTGTTTCCTGAACCGTCGCCGTTTTCGTTTCTCATCTTAGCAAGTTCTCTATTGTATTCTGCTTTATAATGAGTTCGCCAATCTAATAATTCTTGAACACTCATTTTGTTTAATGAACGTCCTGCGATTGAATAACTTGAAACATCTTTATCTGCTTTACCCTCTAATAGACTTTCAATTTTATCTATCATTATCTTTGCGTGTGAACGCGGGTCTGCGCTACTACTTGCCAAATTGGGTTTAATCTCAATCTGACCTCGATCAACGGTAACTCTAGCACTATCACTCGTACGAGTAACATAAGCGATATAATGATATATCCCTGCTGTCTTACCCGCAGTTGTTGACGCGCTTAAAGTAATTAAATAATCGTCGTTGTCGGCGGACGCGTCGACTGTAAATCCCGCGCCTGTACTCTCTAATCTAAAATAGTAAGTTAGAGTGTGTGTTGAATTTGAATAATCTGTGTTTAAATCTGTAATTTTCCATTTAGCCGTATCGCCTGAAAAAATAGTATATGGAATTTTCTCTTGTACGTTTGTTAATACATTTGTCATTTAGTTAATCTCGCCAATTAGTTATAAAATTTTTTTTAATTTTTGTTCGTTGTGGTTGTTCTTTTGGTTTGGTTTGTAAGCTTTCTTTGATTTTGTCTAAGTTAGCGTTTAAAGATATAAAAGATATATAAGCATAATTAAAACAATCCCACGCCTCGTTTCTTTTTCTTATTTGCACCCATTCTCTAGTTGCAACACCTTTTATATATTTTGTCTTTATTCGTTCTGATTGTAGTTGTAAAAAATATTCTGTATCTAAATGTTTTGGAAAGTGAACATAACCATTACCAACTTTTTCAATCTTCATTCTTTGTAAAATAATATCTTTTGAACTATCTACACCAACTGTAAACAATGGCGTTTTCATAATATTATTTGTACTTGCTCGTCTAGGAAATATTGGCTTGTTACCACTTACACCTTTAACTGCATAAATTCTTCGATTAACTTTACCTTTACAAAAAGCGTAAACGTTATTTGTATAGTAACCACTATCAATACAAGCGGAAGAAATTAAAAATTTCTTTCCGTCTTGTCTTGTATAAGTTCTTTTTAATTCTGCGTCTAACTTTAACCAAATAGAAGTAACCGACGGGTCGCCATATAATACAATATGATCTATAACCCAAATTTCCTCATTAAGACCTATACCAATTACAGTACATTCTAATCTATTTGCTTGAACGTCAACACCTGCGGTTAATAATAAAACACCGTCGGGCATTTGTTCAGGGTTATAATCTTCGGTACGTTCGTTAAGACTAATATCTAAACCTGTTCCTTTATCTTCCCAACTTTCGCCGAGTGTTGTATTTGTAAACACCTTTAAAGTTTCAGGAAGTTTTTTAGCCTCTAAAAAATTTCTTACTATGTCCTCTAATCTTGACCAACTAGAATAGAACTCGTTTAAATGAAAACCTGCAATACCTGTATGTTCGGCGGTTGCTTTCCATTCGCCCTGTCTTATAGCTTTCCAACGTTTGCTATCATTCCATTTAGAATTACAAAACCTACACGCATAATGCGTTTCGTGTAATTTCTCTTTATCAAATTTAACTTGTTTAAACTCTAAAGTTTGTGGTTCTTCACAATCAGGACAAGGTACATAAAACTTACGTTGATCTGATAGATTGTATTCTTGTTCAACTCTACTTAAACCTTTAATGGTTGGTGTAGAACACATTATAATTTTGTTATTCCAAAAAGTAGTTGTTCTCTTTGTTGCCAAAGATACTACGTCCCCCTCAGTATTACTGACCTCAAATCTATCAACTTCGTCTAAGAGTAAAACTCTAATTGGTCGTGAGGCCAACGAACTTGTTGAGTTAGAACCAACTAAACTTATATGTCCACCTGTAAAAACTTTATGCAAAACTGTATTACCACTATCTCGTTCTCTTGGTGGTTTAACTTTATTTGCTAATACAGGACAATCTCGTATCATAGAACTTAATCTATCTTTACTAAAAGATTGAGCCATACTAAGAGTTGGTTGAACCATTAATATTGGACTTGGTTCGTAGTGAATAAAATAACCTATTATATTTTCTAATAAGGTTGTTTTACCAACTTGCGAACTTGTCATAAAAACAACTCGTCTTATATTCGGGTCGCTAACGGCTTTCATCATACCGTCTTGATAATAGGCTCGGTTAATTAAATACTTTCCTGCCTCGCTACTACTCTCAGGACTTAGGTAACGGTACTTTTCCGACCATTCGCTTATTGTTAGCGGTTCTTTCGGTTGGAATAGGCTCAACGCCTTTAGAACCGTGTTGTGTATCTTTTGTGTCTGTAAGTTCAATGTCCTCGCCTTTTGCTAGTTCGTTTAATGCCTCTGCTATCTGTAAGTTTAAGATGTTTTTACAAACGTCTATTCCACTCTCAACTGCTAGAATTGGTGCTAGTTTATTTGGAATAGCCTCTAATCTATTCTTGCAAGACAACACTAAGTTAGCCCATTGTTTATCAACTAAATCACGATCAAGAACATTACCTTTTTCTTTTTCTAAATTTAACTCTAGTAATTCTGCCTCAGCAATAGCCTTGTTCTTACGCGCTTCTTCTAAGCTAATAAGCTTGTCTGTTTTATTGTAAAGATGTTTGATAACATCTTGTATTAAATAATATTTAATCTTACCGCTTTGCTTAATTACTTTACATTGAATTAAAACTTGACCCAACTTACGTCGGTCAATATTTAATTCACTCACGATTTGTGAGGCGGTCATTGGTGTTGGTATATAACTCATAATATTGTGA
>LULM01000170.1_pt1 | contig 16232 bp, 17 predicted proteins | sample 728151 | NCBI WGS metagenome assembly LULM01 (sample SAMN03860289, study PRJNA289734) | marine metagenome | biome: seawater column; feature: ocean; material: water; isolation source: Red Sea water column Station 149 - depth 200m | place: Saudi Arabia: Red Sea | collected 2011-10-15 | depth 200 m
GCTGCCGACACATAAAGTGACCCAGATTGAAGAGTTACTGCCACACTGCTGGAAACCTAAATCGAATTAAAATTGGTATGGGATTCAGCGGACGCTTACGGAAAATCAGCAGAACTAAAATCATCTGGCTCATCTAATACTAAATCTGAACTAAGTAAACGTAGCATTGGGGCGATTTGCCGACCACCTCTAATGCCTTCTGTGGCAGGCATCAAATAATCTATAGTGCTAACTAAAATGGGGGCATGAAGCAGTCTTAATATCTTTTTTTCATGTGCTAACCATTCGTATTCTTCGGATAACCCAATACTTAGATTCTCTAGCAATACAGTTTCGTCTTTGAGTAAAGACTCTTGGGATTCACTGCCTTTATCGGTAGCTGTACTATTCTCTTGTGCTAAATTAATTTGTTGTAAGTCTCTTACGGCTTGTGAGCCTACAAGTAAAGCGATATTCTCTTGTGCTTGTTGTTGGCTTTTTTCATCATCTCCAAACAAGTCTGCTTTAAGGGCTTTTGCAGTTTGAATGGAAAGTGTTCGAAGTCCAAGTGCGACATTAAAACGACATTGATCTTGTTCTGATAATGCATACATGATTTTGGCATTGGCACGTGTTTTCCCTTTTCCAGTAGATGCCATTGAAATTCCAAAAAATCCATGTGTTTTAACCGTCTCTTTGATTTCTTTAGCAAGTTTTGTTGCTTTGTCTTGCCAGCCAAAATCAAACTTATATTTCTCAGGTACAGGTCGCTCAAGTGCTTTAACCCTGTCCAGTGTCTTGAGGTTTGATTGCAAACTAGGTAAGGCGCAAGCAACGCTGTAGGCTAAATTGCTTACATGAATATTATGCTCATCAAGCTTTTGCTTGAGATAGCGATTACCTTGCTCATCTTTATCGGTATTGGCATAAACAAGAAAATTCCGATCCGAATTGCTATTATCTACCTCTACCTTCGAGGACTCGGCATGATCAGCCAACATTAATGCTAAGCGAGCTAAGTGTTGTGTGAATAAATTATCATGCCATTGGTTATCAAATAAATTCCGACTAGATAGCATGCGCTTAGCAAGTGTGGAAATATTAGTTTGCCAAAAAGCACTATCAAAGGGCGTACCTAACGGGAACTGCCAATTAGCTTGTGTTACAGACAAATCCCATTCTTCTGTTGCAGCTTGAGAAGAGTTCCAACAAGGTTCAAATATTTTTTGCCAGTCATCAATATTATCTAGATTTGGTTGATTATCCAGTTTTGCTGGAAATTGAGGAAGTCGATGATGTGAGACAATCAGCCAAGCGACCATTTTTGCAATAGGTGGCAAATATTCAAAAGGATTAGTAATATCTTCAGTTAATAAATCTTGATAATTGGGTAAAGAGTGAATTAATTTTTCTGACGTTTGATGATTAATATCAACTAAAGATTGTAGCCATTGTTGATCTGTTTGCTGATCGACGAAGGCTTGAAACAATCGAAGTGAAATCCACTCATGACGTAGTGGTTCATATTTTTTCTTGTATCTTTTCCCAGCCTCTGTATCTTCGTTATTTTTAATTGCGCCTAATTTTTCTTGAAATAGTCGATTTGATTTACCCACATCATGAAAATAACCAGCGATTGCAGCCAAAAAGGCAATGACTTCTGTATTCGGCAAAAAAGACTCTTTCTTTAATATCTCTTGCTCTGTAAAATTCACAGGCACCACACCTTCATGATTAAATTTACTGCGATTGCCCACCACCCACAGTAACTCACTACGCCGTCGCCCACGGATCCAGTGACAGGACACGGCAGTATTTTTAGTAGCGGTCTGGCGGAGCAGTTTTTTCAGTGCAAGCAAGCCATCTTCGGTGATCACGGTCTGCCATGTATTATCACCAATCCGATCGGCAAAGGCATCGAGCACACGTCGAGTACGAGCTAAGGCTTTTTTTTCACATTGGCTAATCAAGGTCACGATCATCAGTCATGCACCTCGTTAGAGAATGTGTTGAGCGATTGCGTTTTGACTTGGTCAAACATAAAGTCTAAGCATTTATGCTCGGTAAATTTCTGTAGGATTTGCTGGCGGAATTCTTGTTCTTTCATGCCTTCTTTGGCACAGAGAAAGGCGTAGGGCAGTACCACTGCATCTTTGACCAAATCCGCCACATCGAAGACCAATGCGCCACGACGAGTTTTGCCGTGCATCACTGCAAAGCCATGCGGAATACCGAGAACCCACAGTGTGGTTGCAGCGAGTCCATACGCAAGATAATTGCCATGATTGAGAAAGTCGTTGGCAAAGTCACCTTGTTCGGGATTACGCTCAAAGGACATTTGGCAACGTGTGGCGGCGATTTTATAGAGTTGTTTGGTGGTCTGCGCTTCGGCAAGCAGTAAATCTGCTACTTTAGTCATGCGTGGAATTTTGTTACGGTAGCCTAGTAAGGCATTTTGAATGTCTTGATCATCCAATTGAAAGCCTTCGGCACGGAGGTCACGATCTTTCGACCAGACTTGTTCGATGTAATTCAATCGAGCATGTTGGAAGGCTTTGGCGACTTCAAGTCGTTTCGCTTCATCGAACCAAAAAGAAAGCCAACCTTGCACATATTCGGTCGGTCGATATTCACTTTGAGGTGTCAGCCATTCGATCTCTGCACCCGAGAATAATGGCGTCCCGCCACCACCGCAGAAGCCGACCAAAACGCCTGCGCTACACAGCATACGCATGGCGGCATTGGTGATCGAAGTGCCTGTACCAAGCAAAATCACCGTGGTATTGGCGATGGGAATATTCCAATATTGATTTTGATTTTTTTCTTCGGTGAGATAGAGCACACGACCGTCTTTTTGCATGACACGGCAGTATTCGAGGTAGTACAGATTGGCACGTTTGGAGTGCAGAATGGCTTTTAAGTCGCTTGGATTGAGTTGTTCCATATTTTGCCCAGCTTTAATTTTCGATACTCAGTTTTTCGGTACTTTAATTTTCGATTTTGTTCATATATTGCATTTGATATTGATACTAGCTGAATAGACTGTTTGAAGAAAGTGGTAAAAATTCATTAACGACATCTCGTGTCGTTTTATTTTTTCACAAACTAGAACGGTTTGTGACTGATCAGAAATTTGCAAATTTAACCTGCAATGGTATAACTAGAATCTATTGAAGTGTTCTCTTAATATTTCATCAAAATAATTGCAGATAACTGGAGTTGAAAATGAGTGTTGCTTTTGTAACGTGTGATCTCTTAGATGATAACGAAGATAAAGAGTTACAAGTGGTTTCTCCCTCGATCGATGGTAAATTTTTCCGTAGTTTCGGCGCACGCAAGACCTTTGGTGGTCAAGTGGTCACAGTGAAATGCTTTGAAGACAATTCACGTGTCAAAGAGCTGTTGGCGACAGATGGTACTGGCAAAGTGTTAGTGGTTGATGGTGGTGCTTCAATGCGCTGTGCCTTAATGGGCGACATGATCGCAGAGTCAGCGGTGAAAAATCACTGGAATGGTGTGATTATTTACGGTTGTGTTCGTGATGTTGATGCGATTGCTGAGTTGGATTTAGGTGTACAGGCATTGGCGTGTATTCCACAAAAAAGTACCCGTAAAGGTGTGGGTGAAACAGGTTTAACTTTATCATTTGGCGGTGTGACAATTGCCCAAGATGATTATATCTATGCAGATAATAATGGTATTGTGGTTGCCAAAGAGTCACTGGTTTAACACACTCAATTGTATAAAGCATGGATTAAATAGGTCTAAATTGTCATGACAAATCACACTGGAAAACGCCACCGCACCAAAGTCTATCAATCTTTAGCATCAACATTGGTGACTTTACCTCGTGGCGTGATGGGTACCCCTTATCCAAAGCAACCTGAAAAGCCAATAAAACTTTATGAGTTTGAAGCATGCCCATATTGCCGTCGTGTGCGTGATGTGATTACACAACTCAACTTAGATGTGGAAATCTATCCATGTCCGAAAAATGGCACACGTTTTCGACCAATCGTACAGGCTTTAGGCGGAAAGGCACAGTTTCCATTTTTGATTGATGAGAATACTGGCGATCAACTCTATGAATCCAAAGCGATTATTGCGCATTTATTTACCCACTATAGTCACAAGGGTAAAGTGCCTTTGAGCTATCAGTTGCTTCCACCATTATCTTTAGTTGGCGGTATCGCTGTGGCAGTGAATAGCTTTGATGGCATGACAGCAAATGCAAATAATGTCAATCGTGAAGTACCTGAACAGTTGTTGGAGTTGTGGAGCTTTGAAGCGAGTCCATTTTCTCGAATTGTTCGTGCCAAGCTCACGGAACTTGAGATTCCATACAAAATTCATAGCGTGCCGAAAGAGCGTTGGCAAGATCAAGGGCCTGCAACGGCACGCCTTAAACCTGGCAAGTATGAACCGCTTGCTAATGGTAAACGTGCTCAAGAATTGCCAAAGATGCAGGGCAAAATGCAAGTACCATATTTGATTGATCCCAATACAGGTGTGGAGATGTTTGAATCTCGTCAGATAGTAAAATATTTGGACAAGCAATACGGTTAAATCGTCTTTAAATCTTTGTTTAAACAGCCTTTAACAGATTGATAAAGGCTGTTTTTTAATGCGAATAAAGTATTTTTCAAATCAATTGTGCCAGTTTTAAGATTTCCGTACGGAGGAATTGATGTCGTGGATTGTGCGCCAAATCCTGATACCAATACATGCCAATATCGATTTTAGGTAACGCAATCGGTAGCTCATGCACGTGAATGCTGTTGGCATAATGTAGATTTTGCAAAATCAGTTTAGGAATGGTCAGCATCGCCTCAGGATGTTGTGCCAATACTTGTAATGCGGTGGAATAGTGCTGACATCGCAGTAGAATCTGCCGAGAGAGTTGCTGACGATTCAGGTCAATATCTTCGACCAATTGCCCTGTGCGTCGTGATGACACGCCGATATGTGGTGCACTCAGATAGATGGTTTTGTTGACATTTTTCTGCTGACTACACACCACAAAATGATCTTCAATCAAGGATTGATAGTGGATATTGCTCGGACAATGTTGCTTCAGATCAATGACAAAATCTGCTTGCTGAATACTGAGATCACTAAACATGGTTTTGCGATCGAGCTTGGCACTCAAAAATTGAATATTTAAATCTAGACTGTGAAAATGAGCGAGCAACTTCGGAAAGATGATCGGTTCAATTTCATCGTGTACGGCAATTTTTAAGCTGTGAATGGCTTTGGGATCGAAACTATTTTGTGAAGTGGCAATGCTTTGAATAGTCAATAATGCCTGTTTGATCGGTGTATAGATTTGCTCAGCAAATGGCGTTGCCAGCATCTTGTGTCCAGCTCGGATAAATAATTCATCACCAAGCTGTTGCCGTAGACGTTGCAGGGCATGACTGACCGCAGATTGACTGATACAGAGAATCAGTGCCGCTTTGGAAATACTTTTTTGCTCAAAAATGGCGATAAACAAAGGATATAAATTAATATCAACACGATGAAACTGGCTAATGTCTAGATTGTCATTTGCTTCTAGGTTATTAGAGTCGCTGAGTTGTTCTCGGTCGTTTAGATCATCGCTATGAATTTCATTCATAATCTTTGTGTCAATTAAATCATTTCATTCATAATAATTATTTGCGTATTCTATGGCAATAGATAATACAAATTCGCAAAGGATTTCCACCATCATGTATGAGCTCTCTGATCGCGCCAAAGACTATATCCAACGTACAGAACAATTTATCAAAGATGAAATCGAGCCAGTCGAGGCAGATTTTTGGCATGAGGTGCATCGTCTAAATGTCGATGGTGATTGGACGAAATGGCAGTGGCCAGCGATGCTTGAAACCTTAAAAGCCAAAGCCAAAGCCGCAGGACTGTGGAATATGTTCTTGCCTGATGCAACATTAGGTGCAGGACTGTCGGTACAGGAATATGCGCACATTGCTGAGCGCACAGGACGCAGTTTGATTGCGCCAACCGTATTTAACTGTAATGCGCCTGACACGGGCAATATGGAGGTGCTTTGGCGTTACGGCAGTGAAGCACAACAGGAACAATGGTTCAAACCTTTACTTGCAGGTGAGATTCGTTCGGTATTCTGTATGACTGAGCCTGATGTAGCATCGAGTGATGCCACCAATATGCAAGCCACAGCGGTGATCGAAGGGGATGAAATCGTACTCAATGGTCGCAAATGGTGGTCGTCAGGTTTGGGTGATCCAAATGCCAAAGTCATCATTTTTATGGCGCATACCCCTGATGAATCCAAAGATCGTCATCATCAACATTCCATGGTCTTAGTGCCAGTGAATACGCAAGGTGTGACAATCGAACGCATGTTGCCTGTGTTTGGCGACTACGATGCACCGCATGGTCATGGTGAAGTGAGCTTTGATAATGTGCGTGTGCCTGTGGCGAACTTTATCGGCGGTGCAGGGCAAGGTTTTGAGATTGCGCAAGGTCGTCTAGGACCAGGGCGGATTCATCACTGTATGCGTTGTATCGGTGCTGCGGAAAAGTCATTGGAGTTGATGATTGAACGTGGCATGTCACGTAAAGCCTTTGGTAAAGAATTATTAAAGCTAGGTGGTAATCTAGAGCGTGTTGCAGAAGCTCGAGTTGCAATTGATCAAGCTCGCTTGTTGACCTTATATGCAGCCTATAAGATGGATAAAATGGGCAATATGGCAGCCCTGACAGAAATCTCTGCGATCAAAGTGGTTGCGCCAACAGTCCTACAAAATGTGGTGGATATGGCGATTCAAATTCATGGCGGTGCTGGGGTTTCCAAAGATACACCGCTGACCGCATTCTACGCACAAGCTCGTGCACTGCGTCTTGCGGATGGACCAGATGAGGTGCATAAAGGCATGATTGCCAAATTGGAATTGATGAAACGTGGTTATGCTTCTCGCCGTTAAACAATGTAAATTGTTGCTGTAAATGGCGAATTGAAAAAGCGCACAATTGGAAAATGAAGCAGTAGATAAAGGATAATTTCATGGCAATCATCGATATTGGTGGCAATGTCCGACAAGGCGAAGAACTTGATATACAAGCAGTAGAATCATGGCTTAAAAATCAACAGGTTGTTTTGCAAGGTCAAGTGCAAGTCACGCAATATTCGGGCGGCGCATCCAACTGGACCTATCGCCTGAAATACGACAACGTGGATTTGATTCTACGGCGCCCACCAAAAGGCACCAAAGCCAAATCGGCGCATGATATGGCACGTGAGTATCATGTGCAAAACAATCTCAAACCGTTCTATCCAGTACTTCCTGAGATGGTGGCGCTGTGTCAGGATGAGTCGGTGATTGGCTGTGATTTCTATGTGATGAAGCGCATCGAGGGCATTATTCCTCGAGCCAATTTACCCAAAGAAATTGACTATACTGAAGCCGATGTCCGCCAACTTTGCATCAATGTATTGGATAAATTGATCGAGTTGCATCAAGTGCCGTATCAAGGCACCGCCTTAGAACAACTGGGTAAAGGCGATGGTTATTGTCGTCGTCAAGTCGAAGGTTGGGATAAGCGTTATGCCAAAGCCCGCACCAAGAATGTCCCATCGTTTAACTATGTGCGTAAATGGCTCTTGGAGAATATTCCCGCCGATACAAAGACCTGTGTAATTCATAACGATTGGCGTTTTGATAATGTCATTCTTGACCCACAACATCCGACCGAAGTGATTGGTGTGTTGGACTGGGAAATGGCAACACTTGGCGATCCGCTGATGGATTTGGGTTCGGCATTGGCGTATTGGGTGGAAGAAAGCGACAATAAAATCTTTAAAGCCACACGCCGTCAGCCGACCAATCGCAAAGGCATGTTTACTCGTCAGCAAGTGGTAGATTACTATCTGCAAAAAACAGGTTTAACACCTGACAATTGGGCATTTTACGAAGTGTTTGGTTTGTTCCGCTTGGCGGGGATTGCACAGCAGATTTATTATCGCTATTACCACAAACAAACTGATAATCCAGCTTTTAAAAACCTTTGGATTGTCATCAATGCGATACATTTTCGTGCTTTAAAATTGATCGCTAAACAAAAAATGTCGAATCATCCGATTGGCAAGCAAATTTTACAGCGAATTGGTTAATAGTCAGAAAATATGAAGAGCAGAAAGTAATGACCACGATTTATTTGATTCGACATGGACAAGCCTCATTTGGTGCAGCCAATTATGATCAGCTCTCAAATAAGGGCGAGCAACAAGCAACTTTGCTTGGGCAGTATCTTGCCAAAATTTTAAAAGAACCGCCTGTGGCGTATGCAGGCACGATGCAACGCCATCAACAGACTGCTCAGCTTGCCTTAGCAGAAAGTTTCCCTGAGCTTGCGGTGAATAGTGATCAAGGTTGGAATGAATTTCATCACCAGCAAGTCTTTGCCAAATTTGATGATCGGTTCAACAAACCTGATAAATTGAAACTGGCGATTTTACAAGAAAAAAATCCACGGGCATATTTGGCAAGAATCTTTGATCAGGCGATTGAGCGCTGGATCGGTAATGAATTTGATCATGAATATGACGAATCTTGGACGGCATTTTCGACTCGAGTGAATGGTGCATTTGATGCCTTATGCACAGATTTGATAGAAAAACAACCTCGTTATGCGGTGGTATTTAGCTCTGGTGGTGTGATTTCCACGATCGTCGGACATCTACTTGGATTGGATGCGAAAAGTATTTTTCAGCTGAATTGGTCGATTGCCAATACCTCGATCACTACCATTCGCTTAAAGGGCAAAGATCGACAGCTGCTCAGCCTAAATGAGCATCACTTTATCAAAGCTGAAAATGCAGATTTACTGACGTGGATTTAACTGAATATTTTTAAGAAAATCATTGAAATTAAAGGATCGAATCATGGCAAAAACAATTTTAATCACAGGTGCAAGCTCAGGTCTTGGCGCAGGAATGGCACGTGAGTTTGCCAAAAAAGGCTATAACCTTGCGATCTGTGCACGCCGCCAAGAGCGCTTAGATGCACTAAAACAAGAGCTCGAAAGCCAATTCGGCATCAAAGTCATCGCCAAAACTTTGGATGTCACACACTATGATGATGTGTTTACCGTATTTAAAGCCTTTCAGGCAGAATTTGGGCGTATTGATCGAATCATCGTCAATGCGGGTGTTGGTGAAGGTCGTCGTATTGGCAAGGGCAACTTTGCCATTAACCGTGCCACAGCAGAAACCAACTTTATCTCAGCGCTTGCCCAGAGCGAAGCTGCGGTAGAAATTTTCCGTGCGCAAAATGCAGGACATTTGGTGGTAATTTCCTCGATGAGCGCAGTACGTGGTCTGCCAAAACATTTGTCGACTTATGCCGCAAGTAAGGCTGCAGTTGCGCACCTTGCCGAAGGCATCCGAGCAGAACTGCTCAATACACCGATCAAAGTCTCTACGATTTTCCCAGGGTATATCCGTACTGAGCTGAATGAAGGGGCGAAAAAACTGCCTTTTGAAGTCGATGAAAAAACAGGCTGTAAAATCTTGGTGAAAACCATTGAAAGTGAACCTGTCAAAGCTTTTGTGCCAAAATGGCCATGGTTGCCACTTGGTTTGGCGATGAAAGTTTTGCCTCTACGTATCGTGAATAAGTTAAGTTAGATCAATTTTGAGCAACTTAGATCAGCCATAAAAAACCATGCATGGGTTTTTTCGTTAAATAGTGCGTCAAAATTAGTTTTGAGCAGCTTCTTTAACATCAGCAGCGCCAGTTTCAACCGCACCAGCGATTGCAGCAGTTGCATCTTTAGCAGCTTGACCAGCAGCGTTTGCAGCATCAGATGCAGCAGTTGCAGTTGCGTCAGCAGCTTCACCGATTGCATTACCAGCTTCGTCAGTTGCAACAGCAGCATCTGTAGCCAAGTCGTCAGTTGCAGCAACAGTTGCATCACCAGCTGATTCTAGTGCAGCACCTGCGTGATCAGCAGCATCTTCAGCGTGTTGTTCAGTTGCAGTTTCAGCAGCTTCTTCTTTTTTTGCACAACCAACGAAAGCAACAGCAGAAGCTAAACCTAAAGCAATTAATAATTTATTCATTTTTAAATCCTCATAAAATGGCATCCGAAACGACTAACCGTTTCGAAGCCAAATAATATACGATTTGATAAAAAAAGCTACATCAATCTTAGCTTTTGTGATGAGTATCACATTTAATGAAAGTCGATCAATTAAACATTAAAACGGAAATGCATCACATCGCCATCTTGTACGATGTAGGTTTTGCCTTCTAATCGCCATTTTCCTGCTTCTTTTGCGCCTGACTCACCGTTGTGTTGGATGTAGTCGTCATAGGCGATTACTTCAGCACGGATAAAGCCTTTTTCAAAGTCGGTATGAATCACACCAGCAGCTTGAGGTGCAGATGCGCCAACTTTCACCGTCCATGCACGTACTTCTTGTACACCAGCGGTAAAGTAGGTTTGTAAACCAAGTAGCGCATAACCTGCACGAATCACACGATTCAATCCTGGTTCTTCCATACCCATCGCTTCAAGAAACTCTGCACGTTCATCTTCTTCAAGTAGTGAAATTTCTGCTTCGATTTGATTACAGAGCGCAACGACCACGGCATTTTCAGATTCTGCAAGTTCACGCACTGAGTCCAAATATGGATTATTTTCAAAACCATCTTCCGCCACATTGGCAATGTACATGGTTGGTTTTAAAGTCAGTAAACCAAAACCTTTAATCAGTTTACGCTCATCATCAGACAAATCTGCGGCACGAGCAGGGCGTCCGTCATCAAGTAATGGTTGAATTTTCTCAAGCACTGCTTTTGTTGCAATGGCTTCTTTATCACCACCTTTAGCAGTTTTTGTTAAACGTGTAATTGCTTTCGATACAGTTTCTAGATCAGCGAGGGCAAGTTCAGTATTGATTGTTGCAATATCATCGAGTGGATCGATTTTGCCATTCACATGGATGACGTTTTCATCTTCAAAACAACGCACTACATGGGCAATTGCATCAGTTTCACGAATATTGGCAAGGAATTGATTACCTAAACCTTCACCTTTCGACGCACCTGCAACTAGTCCTGCGATATCGACGAATTCCATTGAAGTTGGGATTTCACGTTGCGGTTTGACGATAGCTGAGAGTTTATCCATGCGATCATCAGGTACAGGCACGACGCCTGTATTTGGCTCGATGGTACAAAATGGAAAGTTTTCAGCGGCGATGGCTGCTTTGGTCAGTGCGTTAAATAAGGTGGATTTCCCCACGTTTGGCAAACCGACAATACCACAATTAAAGCCCATAAAATCTACTCAAATGCTCTATTTATACTGCGCCACATGATACAGCAATTTCCAATCTAAGTCAGTCATTAAACGACTTCAAAAATTGATTTTCAGTTGATAGCATGGAGGTTGCTTGAGCTTATTCTTAGATACGATTAGATGATAAATAGTTTATGCAGAATCATAAAAGGCAAATGGTGTGTAATAGGTTTTTGCGCATCTTAGCGATTCAGTTTAATATGCCTTGTGGAAAGGCTTCATCCCTTATAGCGTAAAACACAATTTATATCACTGAGAAAAATAATCAATCGGAGTGTACATGCGTATTTTGTATCAATTTCCTTTGTCACTGTTTTGTGAGAAAGCACGTTGGTTGCTCGATCATAAAGAGTTGGATTATGTGGCAAAGAATTTGACACCAGGTTTACATCGCTTAACCACGCAACACCATACGCAAAGCAAGCACTTACCTGTACTTAAAGATGATAAAAAGTGGATTGCAGATTCGAGTAGAATTGCTGATTATTTAGATTGCTATTATCCTGAACATGCCTTGATTCGCAGTGAGCCTGAGCTACGAGAGCGGATTTTAGAAATTGATGCCTTAAGTCAGGTTTTCGGTATCCATGTAAGGCGTTGGCTATTTTATTTTATTTTGCAATTTGAGCATAATTCGGCGATTGAAGTCATACTTGGTGAACGAGGCTGGCTTCGTGATCTTAAGGCACTGGCTCGCCCAACCATCAAATTTGCCATTAATAGCTATCATCACATCACAGGTTATACTGCACTGGAATCTAAACAGAAAATCGACGCAATGATAGAACAATTCAATCAAATCTTGGTCGAGAATGGCGGCGAATATTTGGTGGCGGATCGACTCACCCTTGCAGATATTGCGGTGTGTAGCATGATTGCACCCTTAATGATGATTGAGGGCACGCCATGGGAACGTGAGCAACACAGTGAGATAGCGCCTGAGGTGATGGCATTTCAGCATTATTTATTGCAAATCCCACTCGGACAATATGTACAGCGTATTTATGAGCAGGAGCGCAATGCCAGAGTGGATTGGCGTGGCATTTAGTTTATTGGCGAATATTTAGACTATTTCCGTGTTCTTTTGAAATTGTTTTTGGATCAATGTTATGAAAATTGTCGCAGATGAAAATCTAGCGTTTACCGATTATTTTTTTTCAGAGTTTGGAGAAATCCAAAATTTGGCAGGGCGCACCATTTCTAACGATGATCTGAAAGACTGCGATGCGCTTCTAGTGCGTTCCGTGACTAAGGTCAACGCTGATCTTATCAAAAATTCGCCAGTCAAATTTATCGGTAGTGCCACCATCGGTACAGATCATCTTGATATTACGGCTTTAGAAAACAATCACATTCCATGGGCGAATGCCGCAGGCTGTAATGCCCAAGCTGTGGCGGAATATGTAGTAACGGCATTGCTCACGCTTCGACCTGAGTTGATTGATGCAGGGCAGTCGTTTTGCTTGGGTGTGGTCGGTCTAGGCAATGTCGGGACACGATTGGTGGCTTTGGCGAAGTTCTTGGATTGGCATGTAATTGGTTATGATCCTTTTGTAATTCATGCTCAAGCGGAACAAGTTGATTTTCAAACTTTACTCAATCAATCTGATGCGATTTCAATTCATGTGCCTTTAACTAAACAAACGGATCATTCACAACAACATGCCACGCATCATTTGTTTAATGAAAGCACTTTGAGTCAGATGAAAACAGATGCAATCTTGATCAATAGTGCACGTGGTTCGGTGGTTGAAGAAAAGGCGTTGCTTGCAGATATTGCGAAGAATAAACGTCAAGTAGTGTTAGATGTGTTTGAACATGAACCGCAAATTTCCGCAGAATTACTCAATGCTTTGACGCTCGCAACACCGCATATTGCAGGCTATAGCCTAGAAGGTAAGGCGAGAGGCACGCAAATGATTTATCAGTCTTTTTGTGAAACTTTTGGTAAATCAGCAGATAAAGATTTTGTACCATTACTTGAGCGTTGCGAGCCACTTTTAGCGCTTAATGAAGATGCAAAAAATGCCAAAGCCGAATTTAAAACACAACTGATGCAAAACCTGAGCACCATTTATGATATTTGCCGTGATGATCAAGCTTTGCGTGCATGTTTAAATGATGGTGCGATTCAGCAAAAAGCCTTTGATGATCTCAGAAAAAATTATCCGTTACGTCGTGAATGGTCTGCCTTTGGTGCAGAACTGTCATGAATAATCATGCTTTTGAGAATGAAAAATTGACTGAAACAACTTTTAAAATGACCTGCGATCTGGAAGCGTTACAAGCACGTGCCGAGCTATATCAACGAATTCGCTCATTTTTTGCTGAGCGTAATGTGCTTGAAGTTGAAACGCCATTGCTATCTCAAGCAGGAACGACAGATGTGCATCTTGCTTCGGTGCAAGCCTTGCGTAATGTCAACGGCGTAAAAGCATCGCATTATCTACATACTTCGCCAGAGTTTGCCATGAAGCGACTACTTGCTAGTGGTAGTGGCGCAATTTATCAAATCTGTAAAGTGTTTCGTGATGATGAACATGGTCGTAAGCACAATAGCGAATTTACCATGTTGGAATGGTATCGTCCTGATTTTGATCTGAAAGATTTGATGTATGAAACAACCGATCTATTAAATATTTGTCTGAAAGATCGTTTCGATGAAGTGCGTCCGATCTTGCTGAGTTATAAACATGCTTTCCAAGATCGTTTGGACATCAATCCGTTGCAAGCGAGTTGTGTTGAGTTAAAACAATGCGCACAGCGTGTTGGCTTGGATGTACGACTTGGCGATGATCGCTTGGCTTATATGGATTTGCTGTTTTCAGCAAGTCGCTGCACGCTTTGAAGTGTATATCGAGGGCTTAGAACTTGCTAATGGCTATGATGAGCTCAGTGATGCCAATGCACTTCGTCAGCGTTTTGAAGCGGATAATCAAGCACGGCTTGCACAAGGTTTAGAAGCGATGCCGATAGATGAGCGATTGCTTGCTGCATTGGAGTTTATGCCTGTTTGTTCTGGGATTGCACTCGGAATTGACCGTTTACTAATGGTTGCGATGCGACGGATGCGACTCGAGCAGGTGATTAGCTTTCCTGCGCATTTGGCTTAGCTTAGCGTTAAAATGAGATGTAAAAAAATGGCGAACAATTGTCGCCATTTCGATCAAAATATTTAGGTATCAATACACATAAGACGCTGTACCAGTCGCGATGTGTGTGCCTTGATCATTATGCAAATCCATGCGCATCAGACAGCTTTTACGACCGAGGCGTACCACTTGTGCTTTGGCAATAAAGTACTTTCCACGACCTGGTGCAAGATAATCTACACGCAAGTCCAAAGTTGCCAATTTTCCAACTTTCTTAGTCGTTTCCTCAAAAGTTTCAGGAGTGCTACGACGGTATAATTCGCTCATTGCAACCACACCGCCCATACTATCGAGAATGGTTGCGGATACGCCACCATGCAGAATTTGAAATTTCACATTACCAATCAAATGCGCATCCATCTCAACAAAACCTTCAATCTGCCCATCTACGACACGCATTTTGAGATTATTGTGGGTGTAAAACGGTGAGCTATTAAAAGCAATACAGAGTTGCTCTAAGATCATATTAATATCACTCTGATTTTCGGCAGTGATATGACCAGTCCATTGTTGTTGTTGATCATTAAGCATACTTAAACTCACATAAAATAAAGCAAATACTTTGCGAGCAGTGATCGCAAAGGCGTACAATAACGTCCGTATAGTAATAGATCAGAAGAGCTTTGTAATGACTTATACGTTCAATCGACCTGCATTTCCTTCCACTCGTATGCGCAGAATCCGCAAAAATGATCGCTTACGTGACATGGTCAGCGAAACGCAGCTCACAGCAGATCATCTGATTTATCCAGTATTCGTCTTACCGGGTGCAAATCAAGCACAAGACATCGCCAGCATGCCGAAGATTCAGCGTCTCTCTGCCGATTTATTGCTTAAAAAAGCGGAAAAATTACTCAATCTTGGCGTTTCAAAATTGGCATTATTTCCAGTCACACCACAAGAAGATAAATCGATCACTGCAGAATCAGCTTGGCGTGAAGATGGTTTGGTGCAAACAACCTGTCGTTTACTGAAAAAGGAACTCCCTGAAATGGTGCTGATCACTGATGGCGCACTTGATCCGTATACCACGCATGGGCAGGATGGCATCATTGATGATACAGGCTATGTACTGAATGATGAAACGGTTGAATGCCTCATCAAACAAGCCCTCAGTCATGCCGAAGCAGGCAGTGATGTGATCGCACCAAGCGATATGATGGATGGACGCATCGGCGCAATCCGTCAGGCTTTAGAACAAAGTGGTCATATCTATACCAATATCATGGCGTATTCGGCAAAATATGCCTCAAGCTACTATGGACCATTTCGTGATGCGGTCGGTTCAGCGAGCAATCTCAAAGGCGCTAATAAATATAACTATCAAATGGATTTTGCCAATCGAGCAGAAGCCTTGCATGAAGTGGCTTTAGATATTCAAGAAGGTGCAGATATGGTGATGATCAAACCGGGTATGCCGTATCTTGATGTGGTACGTGAAGTGAAAAATACATTTGGCGTGCCAACCTTTGTCTATCAAGTCAGCGGTGAATATGCAATGCACATGGCGGCAATTCAAAATGGTTGGTTGTCCGAGAGCGTGATCCTAGAATCATTGATGTGCTGTCGCCGAGCAGGTGCAGATGGGATTTTGACTTATTTTGCTGAAGTGGCTGCGGAGCAGTTAAAGGCGCAAAAATAGAAATTAATCATTGGGTCAAAACACCTCACCTAGTTCATCATTAATTAGCACAATTTTGGGTATTTAAAATATGGAAATCAAAGTCCATTATCTCGACAATCTTCGCCAAGAAGCCAAGTTCGATGATTTTA